>Ga0247770_1000005_pt1 | contig 172483 bp, 120 predicted proteins | sample UWRJL136409B6_FD_179943 | JGI IMG/M metagenome (GOLD analysis project Ga0247770, IMG submission 179943) | Plant litter microbial communities from Arlington Agricultural Research Station in Wisconsin, United States - UWRJ-L136-409B-6 | ecosystem: Environmental > Terrestrial > Plant litter >...
TGGTTCCCCTGCAGCGCGCCGATGGAGACCACCCGCCCGCCGGCGTCGCGCGTCACCGAGACGATCGTGTGCGTGTGGCCGCCGGTGCGGGGCGTCCCCAGCCCGGCGCCGTGGTGCTCCCACACCAGCACGTCGCCGGGGTGCAGCAGGGGCTCCAGGGCGGCGAAGCTGCGCAGCGGAGCGCCCGTGGCGTCGGTGTAGGGGTTGACCATCGCGCTGACGTTGCCGGTGTAGACGGCGCCGATGATCCGCCCCACCTCCGCCCGCCGCGCCCCGCCCGCCCGGTCGCCCACCGTCCACGTGCCGAAGGTCTCCGTGCGGCGGTGCGCGGAAAGCCACACGTGCCGCAGGACCACCGCCACGTCGGCGCAGTCGGCGGGAAGGCGGTACGCCGTCTCGCGCAGGTTGGCGGGGAGGCACTGCTGCACCCAGGCGTCCGTGGGGTGGTCGATGAAGCGGTCCGTGGCCGCCGGGCCGACCATCGGCGCGGCCTGGTCGGCGGCCGGGGCCGCGGGGGCGGTGCTGGCGGCGCCGGACCCCAGCACCTCGTGCCCCGTGGGGTGGGTTCCCCCGGCCACCGTGTCGCGCGCCGTGAAGGAGCGCAGCCCGCCGAAGCCCCCGATCCACTCGCCGTAGGTGGGGCAGGCGTCCGGGCTCGCCGGCGCGCACGCCCCCGCGGCCGGCTCGGCCACGCCGGGGCGGAAGCAGACGCTGGCGGCCTGCGGCTGGCGGCGGAGCACCGGCCGGCTCCCCGCGGCGCGGGGCTCGGCGGCCTCGGCCTCGCGCTCGGCCGGGTCGTCGGCGCGCCCCACGGCGATCCGCGCGGGGACGGGGCCGGAGCCCGCCTGCTGGACCACGTGCGCCAGCTCGTGGGCGATCAGCCTCCGCCCCGCGTCGGAGGCCGGCGCGTACCGCCCCGAGGCGAACACCACGTCGCGCCCCACCGTGTACGCCGCCGCCTCCACCGCCCGCGCCGACTCGTCCGCCCGCCCGTCCGCGTGCACCCGCACGTCCGCGAACGAGTGGCCGAAGCGCGGCTCCATCTCGCTCCGCACCCCCGCGTCCAGCGGCCGGCCGGACGAGCGGAGGACGTCGTGGACGATCGGCGGCGCGACCGAGGGGCCGGCCGCGTCCGCGAGGGCGCGGCGCTGGAGGCGCTTCTTCCGGCACCCGGCGCACTCGCCGTCCGGCCCGGGCGTCCCGCCGCAGGCGCAGGCGCGGCGGAGCACCCGCGCCTCCGAGGGGGCCGGCGGCCGGTGGGCCGGGGCGGGGCGGGGAGCGGACTCCAGGACGTTCATCTTCCCCTCGCGCGGGATCTCGTTTCTTTCATCGCCGCCCTCACTCCACCCGCAGCGGCACCGGGGCCGAGGCCGCGAGCACCGGGTAGGCGCTCTCGTCGGGGAGCCGGTGCGTGGGGGGATGGTAGATGGCCACCACGTGGTACTCGCCCGGCTCCAGCCGGTAGCCCAGCATCGCCGTCGCCGTCGCGTGTCCCAGCCCGTTCAGCGGAAAGCGCCGAGACTCGCCCGGCCCCAGCTGGAAGGTGTCGTGCGGCGCATGCGCCTTCGCCGCGACGGTGGGGGCCACCACCCGCCACTGGCGGTCGAACACCACCAGGTTGAGCGCCGCCGCCGCGTAGGGGGCCGCCAGCGTCACCGGCGCGTCGCCCTGGTTGGCGATCTCCAGGTGGCCCGACGGGACCGCTCCCGCGTCCAGCGCCAGCCGGACGGAGACGGAGGCCGGGGAAGACGTCGGATTCATCAGGTGATCCCGATGGCGGAGCACACGGGGCACCCCCCGGGATTCCACTTCTTGTTCCGCGCGTTGACGCAGAGGTCGCGGATGCGCGGGTCCACCACCGCCCGCTCGGCGGCGATGGTGTTGGCGTTGGGGTCGGCGATTCCCCAGAACGCGGGATAGTTCGCCGTGGAGGTGAGCAGCGCGTTCTGGTACGCCGGCAGCGCGGTCAGGGCGGTGAACGCCGCGCCCGCGTCGGCCGTCGTCCCGGAGGCCGGGACGGTGAGTCCCTCGATGATCGCCTTCTGCGTGGGCCAGTCAGTGGGATAGCTGCTCTTCCACTCGTTGACGTGGACCGCCTCGTGGGCGCGCACGGCCTGGAGCATGTACCAGCTCCCGGGGCAGGCTCCCAGCTGGTCCAGCTCACTCACCTGCGGGCAAAAGTTGGTGGACGTGCTGTTGGCGCGGCTGGGCTCCCGTTGGCCGGGGAGCTGGCGGCTGTGCGTCCGGACGACGGAAGTCACGCCGGCCACGCGCAGCTGCCAGCTTCCCCCGTCCTTGCACACCTTCACCCTCAGCTGCAGCGGATCGGGGGCGGTCTCTCCCCACCTGCAGGCGGGCATCGCCGCGATGTCGGCCGCCGAGCTCTTCCACACGGGGTGCGAGGTCTTCACCGCCTTCGGCACGGGGCACTTGGCCTTCACGGCGCCGCCGGCCGGCGCGGGCGCGTCGACGACCTGCACCTCCACTTCCCCGGCGGCCCCGGCGTCCCGGCCGGCCGCGGCGTCCTCCTCCTCTTCCCCCACCAGCTCGGTCGCGAGGGGAGGCTGCGCCGCGACGCGGTCGTCGTCCCTGTCGGAGGCCGGCGGAGCCACCTTCGCCTTCGCCTCCGCAGCCGGCGGGGCGGCCACGCGGATCTCGCCGAACCGGTGCGCCGCGGTACCGGCCGGAGTCGCGGGGCGTGCCTCGGCCGCCAGCCGCTTCTTCCGGCACTCGTCGCACTCGCCCGACGGCCCGGTGATGCCCCCGCAGGCGCACTTGCGCCGCGGCGCGCCGGACGGCGCGCGCGTGGCCTTCGCTCGATCCGTCGCCCTATCGGCCGTTGCGTGCATCTCCGCCCACTCCCGCGTGGATGCCCCGTGCGATCTCCCTCCCCATCGCCTCCGCCCCCGCGCCGCGCGGGATCCCCACCTGGATCCCGCCCCGCGGCTCCGCCGATCCCCCCGTCGACCACCCGGCCGGGAGGGCGCCCGCCTCGAAGAGCGTCGTCAGCTCCGCGCGGACGGCGGCGGCGATGGCCTCGGCGTCGGCGCCGGGGGGAAAGCCGTGCAGCACCAGCTCGCCGATCTCCACCTCCAGCCGAGGGCGGCTCACGCCCACCCCCGGGTCTCGGACTCGACCAGCGGCCGCTCCAGCTTGTCGTACTCGCTCCGCGCGGCCTTCTCCAGGTGCGCCATCCGCACGGGCGTGCCCTCGCCGGCGGCCAGGAAGGCGGCGGCCAGGGCGATGTTGCGGATGTTGCCGCCGGCCACGTTCAGCCGCGCCAGCTTCTCCGGCTCCAGCGCCTCCGTGGGGACCGCCGGGGGGAAGGCGCGCCGCCAGATGCGCTCGCGGTGCTCGGCGTCCGGGAAGGGGAAGTGCACCACGAAGCGGATGCGCCGCAGGAACGCCGCGTCCAGCGCGTCCTTGAGGTTGGTGGTGAGCACGGCCAGCCCGCGGTACGCCTCCATCCGCTGCAGCAGGTAGCTGACCTCCTGGTTGGCGTAGCGGTCGCGGCTGTCCCGGACCTCGCTCCGCTTCCCGAAGAGGGCGTCCGCCTCGTCGAAGAGGAGGATGGCCCCGCTCCCCTCGGCGGCGTCGAAGACGCGGCGCAGGTTCTTCTCCGTCTCGCCGATGTACTTGCTGGTCACCGCGCTCAGGTCGATGCGGTACAGGTCCAGCCGGAGCTCGTTGGCCAGCACCTCGGCCGCCATCGTCTTCCCCGTCCCGCTGGGACCGGCGAAGAGGACGGAGATCCCCAGCCCGCGCGGCCCCCGCTGGCGGAACCCCCAGGCGTCGTAGACGGTGGGGCGGTGGCGGACGTGCGCGGCCACCTCGCGGAGGACGGCGCGCTGCGCCTCGGGGAGCACCAGGTCGTCCCAGCCGGAGGGGGATTCGATGCGCTGCGCCAGGTCGTCCAGCCGGGGGCGCGACTGCGAGCGGCAGTGCTCCCACAGCGTCCGCCCGGCCTCGTCCCCCTCCACGCCGTCGATGGAGACGGCCGCGGCCCCGATGGCGCCCGGCTCCAGGCGGAACTGCGCCACCACGGCGTCCAGCGCCCCGTTCAGCCGCGCGGCGCCTTCGCCCAGGGCGTGCTCCCAGAGGGCGCGCTGCTCGGCGGCGGTGGGGAGCGGCGCCTCCACGCGCACGGCGGGGCGGCGGCCGGCCGGCGGCGCGTCGCGGGCGGAGAGGACGGCGGGGCCGCGCAGCCGGTCGGCGAAGGCGACGGCTCCGCGCAGCGTCTCGGGGGAGTCGGCGTCGTCGGCCTCGATGACCACCGTGGCGCCGCCCAGGACGGTCTCGCGGTCCCAGAGCCGGGCCAGCGCCTCGCGCTCCGCCGCGCCGGTCGGGAGATCCGAGGCGCGGAGGGCGTAGGGGGCCAGGCCCAGCGCCGCGCACGCCGCCGCGGCCACCGGCGCGGCGCCGGCTCCGTCCGCGCGGGTGAGGACGACCAGCGGCGGCGTCCCTCCCACGGGCGAGTGCCAGGCGCGCGCCACCCGCTCGGCGGCGGCGTGCTGCGAGGGGAGGAGGTCGTCCGGCGGCGCGAGCGGCTCGGCGATGGTCCGCAGCCGCTCGTCCAGCGAGGGCGCGCCGGCCAGGTGGTGCAGGATCCGCTCGTCGATGCGCAGCTGCGCCGACGAAAGCGGCTCGCCGGGCGCGGGCTCCACCAGCCGCCAGAAGCGCAGCGGGGCGTCGGGCGAGAGCGCGCTCCAGTGCGGCTCGGGGAGCGCGGCCAGCGCCAAGCCGAAGGTGGCGTACGCGCGCCGCTCGTCGCCCTGCGCGGCGGCGCAGAGCCCGGGAAAGGCCCCGTCCAGCTCCACCGCCGCCGCCAGGAGGAGCACGCCGCGCTCGAAGGGCGACAGGCCGAACGCGGCGCTCACCCCGTCCAGGGTGGACGCGCCGTCGGCGGAGGCCGGCGCGAGCGGCATCTCGACCGCCATCGCCGCTCCGGTGTCGATCGATCCCGCGCCGCGGGCGGCGTGGCGCTGGAGAAGGGCGCGGATCCAGGCCAGCTCGGCGACGAGGGCGCGCTGGCCGGCGTCGGCGGGGGCGGGGGCCCCGGCGGGGGCGCTCACGGGGTCACCTGCAGCGAGGGCGTGGCGTAGGCTTCCGTCACCGGGTCCAGCGCCAGCGCGCTCCGGGCGCCGTCCACCTCGATGCGCAGCGGCCAGGTGCCCACGGGGAAGTCGGCGGGGATGGCGGCGTCCAGCGTGGTGCTGGTCGCCGGGCCCACGGGCGGCGCCTTGCGCGCGGGGACGTCCACGGCGCGCTCGCCGATCAGCAGCCGCACGCGCTGGTCGTGGCGGACGGCGGGGGTGACGGGGAGGGCGAGGACGGTGCCCCGCTTGGCCGCGAACGGTCCCGGCGCGCCGATGCGCGGCGCCAGGATGAAGGGCGTCGGATTCGATTCCCGCCCCCGGTGCGGATCGCCCGGCGTGCCGAAGATCAGCGCGTGGGCCACGCGCACCGTCTGCACGCCGGCGAACAGCGTGGGGGGGATGGGGGAGACGGCGATGCGGGTGTCGGTGACGGTCACGGTGGACGGGTCCGCCGGAACGTCGCCGAAGAGCACCTGCACGGAGTCTGCGGAGAGGGAGCGGCCGGTGAGGACCAGGCTTCCGCCGGCCTCCAGCGTCTGTGGCGCGACGGCGTCGACGACCGGGGTCTTCGCGGCGGCCACGTTCAGGCGCCGCTCGCGCACCGGGTACGACTCGCGGGCGCGGGCGCGGCTGTCGATGAGCACCGTGGAGACGTGGTAGCACGCCGAGGCGCGGAAGTTGGACTGGGTGGCGGACCACAGCTTGGACAGGTCGTCCATCCCCAGCGACACGGGGGTGATCTTGATCTGCTCCACCTGCTCGGCCAGGCCGGACTCGCCCAGCTTGGAGAGGAACGTGGGCAGCCCCGATCCGGTGTTCAGCAGGCTGCTGAACGCCAGCCGGATGGCGTCGCGGGTGAGCACGGGCGTCTCGTGCAGCACCTGCATGGCGTAGCCCAGGAGGAGCTCGGCGTGGAAGTCGGCCTTGCCGTGGGCGCTCAGCAGGTAGTGCAGGTCCAGCGCGAGGGGCGGGGCGGCCGCGCGCTCGCCGGCGGCGGTGCGCGTGGGGAGCCCCGCGTTGCGCCACCCCGGGTTGGGGGTGACCTGGTAGAGGAAGAGGTTGAGCCGGCTGTTGTCGTCCGGGGCGTTGGGCACCTTGTCCGGCGGGACGGCGCTCACCGTCACGGGCCCCACGCCGCCGCCGCCCGTGCCGGCGTCGATGATCCCGTTCAGCAGCAGGTCGCGGAGGACGGCGGTGACGGCGGCCAGGGCGGTGGCGGTGCTCATGGGCGCGCCTCCCGGTTGCGCTCGCGCAGGTACTCCTGCAGCGGCGACTGCGCGGGCGCCGGGCGCGGCGCGCGGGCGGCGGGCGCCGGCTGCGGCGCGGGAAAGACCGCCCGCACCTCCACCCGCCCGATGCTCACCTTCACCACCGGCTCCGGCGCCGCCGCCTCGGCCGCCGCGGCGCGCGCCGCGCTCTCCGCCACCCACGGCTCCGCCTTCGCCGCCGGCCGCGGCGCCCCCGCCCGCCGCTCGTCGCCTCGACTCTCCGCCGATCCCTCGATCTCCCGCACCGAAGCCGAATCCAGCGCGTCGCGGGAAACCGCGGACCGCGGAACGATCGCCCCGCCCTCCGCCGCCGGGCGCACGCTCCCCGCGATCGCGCCGGTCCGCTCTCCCCTCTCGATCCGCGTCACCATCGGCAGATGCGCATCCGCGCGCGCCGCGGCCTCGGCGGATCGGGGAGCGGGAGATGGATCGCGACGCGATGCGCTCGCCGGCCGCGCGGGAGAGGCGCGCCCGAGGTCGATGCGCGGCGACGTGGCCGATTCCACGGCTCCCTCGATCGCGTCCGGCGAAGGCGGGGCGATCGGGGGGACGGCGCTGCGGCCGTGGCGGGCGCGCGGGGCGGGAGATGCGGATGCCGGCGGCGTCGACGGGCGCGCGGGCTCGGCGCGGACCTCGGAGCGAACCTCGGCGGCGCGGGCGGGGGATGCGTCGCGTGGCGCGGGACGCGATTCCGCGCGGGATTCGGAGCGCGATTCGGCGCGGGGGATCGCGGGCGCGTGGATTGACGGCGGATCGATCGCGGGGGATGGATGCGACGGGCCGCGGCGGACGATGGGATCCGGAGACGCGTCCGCAGGGAGACCCGTGAAGGGATCGGCGGCCGGATCGGCGGCGGCGAGGGGAGCGAAGCGCGGGGCGAGCACCGGCTCCACCCGCGGCCCCATGCCGACGGCCCGCTGCGCGGCGCGCGCGAAGAAGTCGCTCATGCGCCCACCATCTCCAGGTAGGCCCGGCGGCGCGGGGCGGGGAGGGCGAGCACCTGCGGCTCCGTCCACCCGTAGGCCAGGGCGAGCGCGTGCACCTCGCGGAGCAGCCTGGACGCCTCGGCCTCCAGCTCCGTCCAGAGGAAGTCGGCGGGCTCCAGCGGCGCCTCCCAGGTGGCGGCGCAGGCGGGGCACGCCATCTCCAGCAGCATCTCGGCGAGCGGATCGCTCTCCAGGAGCCGCGCGCCCACGGCCGACAGCACGTCGTCCGGGAGCGCGGCGGGATCGACCGCCTGTCCGTCGCGGGCGGCCTCGCGGACGGCCAGGCGCACCAGCGCGGCGCGGACGGCGTCCTCGCCGCCGTGGGCGGCGGCGGCGCGGAGGTCGGCGGGGGTCAGCAGGCGGAACGCCACGCGCCAGCCGTTCCGCTCCAGGAGGACGTCGGCGCGCGGATCGGCGGGCGGGGCGGGGGAGGCGAGGTCGGCGGTCTCCAGCGAGAGCTCCAGCCGCTCGCCGCACGCCGGGCAGTCCACGCGCACCTCCAGCCGCGGTCCGAAGGCGCGGGCGCGCAGCTCCAGGAGCCGGCGGTTGGCCTCGCCCAGCGGAAGCGCGTCCGGCTCGCCGTCGCCGTTGCGGGCGGCGGAGAGGAGGAGGAGCGCGCGGTCCACGGGGTGGCGCCCCTGTCCGCGGTCCCAGATGTCCAGCAGCTCCGCCGGCGAAAGGTCACGCATGGGGAAAGTGCGCAGTGTCTGGTGCCCAGTGCCCGGGAACAACGTCCGGCCGGGCGCGGTTTCGCGTGAGGGATGCGCGCCCGAAGGGCCGGGACGCCGCCGCGCGCGCCCGATCGACGAGGATCGGCTCGAAAGCCTGGCGCGGCGGTGGCCCGGCGCCGTTGGCAACAGTCGTATCGTTGCCTACGGCGCGCGCAGCCCGGCCCGGAGCGAAGCGGAGGGACACGCCCGGAACCCAAAGTCCTGAGTCCTGAGTCCTGAGTCCTAAGTGCCCAGTGCCCAGTGCCCAGTGCCCAGTGGCCCAGGAACCCGGGAGGCCCCGTCGGCGGTGGATCAGACCGCGGGCTCCAGGAACGACGGCTCGGAGGGCTCGGTGACGTCGTAGTCGCGCTCCCAGCCCTCGTGCTCGAGCTTGATGGTCTGGATGGCCACGCCGTCGCCCTTGGCGTCCAGCTCGGGGAAGGCCTGGAACTCCGAGACCCAGCAGCGGAAGACCTTGTAGGCGAGCGCCAGCTGCCCGGCCTCGTTGTAGATCTCGATGATGATGTCCTTGCGGAAATCCTTGAGCGAGACCTCCAGCCCCAGGCCGGAGCCGAAGTTCCACACCTTGTTGGCCCACTTCTCGAACTCGGTGTCGTGGGTGACGCCGCGCTCCAGGGTGATGGCCTCGAACTCCGTGCGGCCGGGCGACTTGCGGACCATGCTGGGGTCGCCCCCCTCGCGGTGGTCCACCACCTTGGTGGTCCGCTTGAGCGCCCCCACCTTGCTCACCCCCGCCACGTAGCGTCCGTCCCACTTCACCCGGAACTTGAAGGTCTTGTACGGATCGAAGCGCTGCGGGTTGGTGCTGAACTGTGCCATGGGCCCTCCGTGGGCCGCCGTGTGGCGGCGCAGGCGCGGGTGGGGATCGGGCGGGGCGCCGTGCCCTGCCACGAAAACAGAAAACGGAAGTGCTTAGTGCTTAGTGCTTAGTCCTTAGTGCCCAGTCCCCGAGTCCTGGCTCGAACGTATTCGATCCCGTTCCGCACCAAGGACTAAGCACTAGGCACTAAGGACTTTCTTTTGTCCGTCAGGGCGTCGGCGCGATCTGCTGGATCCGCAGGATCACGAACTCCGCCGGCTTCAGCGGCGCGAACCCCACCGCGATGTTGACGATGCCGCGGTCGATGTCCGCCTGCGGGTTGGTCTCGCGGTCGCACTTGACGAAGTACGCCTCGCGGGGCGAGCGGCCCTGGAACGCCCCCTGGCGGAAGAGCGTGTGCATGAACGATCCGAGGTTCAGCCGGATCTGCGACCAGAGCGGCTCGTCGTTGGGCTCGAACACCACCCACTGCGTTCCCCGGTACAGGCTCTCCTCCAGGTACAGCGCCAGCCGCCGGATGGGGACGTACTTGTACTCGTCGGCGAAGAGGTCCGCGCCGCGCAGCGTCCGCGCCCCCCACGCCACCGTGCCGATGGTGGGGAAGGTGCGCAGGACGTTGAGGCCCTGCGGGTTCAGCACGCCGTTCTCGCGGTCCGTGAGCGTGGCGGTGAGGCCCACGGCGCCGCGGAGGTTGGCCTCCGTCCCCGCCGGCGCCTTCCAGACGCCCCGCTCCGAGTCGGTGCGGGCGTAGAGGCCGGCGATGGCGCCGGAGGGCGGGAAGGCGCGCACCACGTTCCCCAGGAGCGGGTCCGGCTCGCGGTGCCAGGGGAAGTAGGCGGCGGCGTTGCGCGAGCGGAGCGACTGGCCGGTGCCGCCCAGCCACGCCTCGGCCTCGGCCAGGGTGTCGGTGGCGGAGGGGAGGTCCACGATGACGAAGGCGCGCCGCCGCTCGGCGTAGGCCAGCGCGCTGGCCAGGATCCCGGCGTCCTCCACCCCGGGGAGGACCAGGAGGTTGAAGAGGTCCACGTTCTCCAGCGCGTGGATCCCCGTCCGGGCCGACTCGGCGCCCAGGAAGTCGGCGGCCAGCGGCGGGTTCCCGTTGTTCCCGGCGGGCCCGCCGCCGCCCGCGCCCAGCCCCACCACCGCCGTGAGGTTCCCCGGGGCGTAGCGCGCCACGTTCTCCACGGCGGCGCCGGTGTTCAGCCCCAGCGCGTTCCCCACGCTCCCCGCGGCGTCCGGGATCTCGTAGTTGAGGTCCGGGTCGCCCGGCGGCGGAAGGAGGCGCAGCCGGCCCCCCACCAGCGACACCGTGGCCCCGGCCAGGCTCGGGACGGCGCGCAGCGCGGCCGAGAGGGTGGAGACCACCGCCGCCGGGCTCCCGGCCGCGGTGAACGCGGCGGTCGCCGGCGAGGCGACCGCGGTGGTGCCGCGCCGGACGTTGACGGTGAGCGGGCCGGTGACGCTCGCCAGCGAGGCGGGGAGCGCGGTGGAGGCCACCGTCCCCGTCTGCATGGGACGGAGCGCGGCCGCCCCGCTGGTCTCGGTGCCGCCGGCCGCCACCCCCAGCTTCAGGATCCGCGAGGCGTCGTTGACCGAGGCCGGGAGAAAGCGCACGGACGAGCGCTCGCCGGCGCCGGCGCCGGCGGTCACCACCACCTGGTCGGCGGCGGCGTCCGCGGCGGCCGTCACCCCGGCGCCGCCGACCATCGCGGAGGCGCGCGAGGCGATGACCGTCGCCAGCTTGCCCAGGCGGGCGTCCAGGGTGTCCCCGCCGACGAACAGCTCGGTCACCGCGTTGTCGAAGAGGTTGAACTCCACCGGCGTCCCGCCGTTCACCGAGACCGCGAGGCGGCGGTGCGCCAGGTCCAGCAGGTTGAAGTCCGGCTCGGTGAGCGCCCCGCTGCGGCTGTTCCCCACGCTGAACGAGAGCCCGCCCGGCCGCGTGACGCGGATCAGCTCGGAGGTGCCGTTGACCCGGGTGACCACGTACGACGGGTCGAACGAGCTCATGCTGAGGTTGGGGAAGCTCTCCGAGCGCCCCACCACCAGCGTCCCCCCGCTGTCCACCAGCTCCACCACCGAGAGGTTGAAGAGGTCGGCGGGGTTGCTGGTGGCGTAGTCCACGTCCACCCGCAGCAGGTTCCCCCACGCGCCCTCGCTGGCGGCGGCCACGTGGAGCACCACGGTGGCGGCGTCGGTCGCCCGCAGGTTGACGGCGGCGGCGGCGGCGCCCTGCGCCACGCGCACCACGACGGCCTCGCTCCCGCCGTTCTGGAAGAACTGCCGGACCGAGTAGCTCAGCGGGCTGGCGGCGTCCAGCCCGCCGAACTTCCGCTCGAAGTCGCCGTAGCTCAGCACCCGCTCGCCGCGGTTGACCGGCCCGCGCGCGGTGAACCCGATGAACGCGGTGACCGAGGTGCTGACGCCCGTGATGGTGCGCACCCCGCTGGGGACTTCCTCGATGTAGACGCCGGGGTAGGTTGGGGCGACCGGCATTGCGGTACTCCCTTCTCCCTGCGGGCAGGGCGGCTTGGCGTGAGGCGCCGGACGCGTGTCCGGCCGCCGTGTGCGGGCGATGCTGCTGGCGGGACTTCGGGGACGGCGGTGCGGCGGGACCGCGGGTGCGGCGCGCCCCGGGCCGCGGCGGAGGGGCGATGGACCCCGCGGACCGCGGCGGAGGTGGCGCCCGGCCGGATGGTGCCGTCGGCTGGACGGGAACGGTGGTGGGACGACCCCTTCGCGGGCTCGGCGGGGGGTGTCGCGCGCGGCGGATCTCACCCGTCTCGACCGTGCCGATGCGTGCCGGGCCAACGCATCAACCATTCCGCGAAACGCATGGTTTGGGCGATGCGCGTCAACGTTTTCCGTCACAAGATATTTACGCCGCGTCGCCCGCTTGCGGCCGTCTTGGCACGCCGCCGAGCCGACGCCCCGTTCGGGACTCCCGCGCCCCGATCGCGCGCCCCACCGGGCCGGCCGGGCGGGCCGTGGGGCGCGTCCGACGCGCCATTCACCGACCGCTCACGGGGGACCCGAGGTTCCGTGGCCGTGCGCGCGGAACATCTTTCCCCGCAATACCGCGAAGGCTTTCCACCGGACCTTTGCAACGACGCGCGTTGCCATCCGCCCGGCGCCGAATGCGCGTGAAACGCCCGCATTCACGGTGTCCATGCGGGGGAACGCACCGTCACGCGGCTCCGCTGCTGCGCAATCCTGTCGCAGATGTTGACGCGTCGCTCCCCACGGGCTACTATCTTCATCCCCTGACCGGAGCGGGAGAATCCTGCCGCTCCCCGCCATCTTCCGTGCCGATCGCTCCCGTCACCCGGTAAGCAGACGACGATGCCCCCTCGCCGCGCTTTTTGCCTGCTTGCGTCTGCCGTGATCCTCCTGTCGGGGTGCTCCAAGCCCCGCGTGGACTCCGTCGAGTTCCCCGACGACGCCTCCAGGGCGGTGCTGGGCACGATCCAGACGGGAGATTCCCTGCGCGTGTCCGTCTACGTGGATGGGACCGTCTCGATGGCCGGCTTCCTGAGCGGCGGGACGAGCCACTACGTGGACTTCCTGGACGACCTGGAGTCCACCGTCCAGAACAGCATCCGGCGGGCGGAAGTGCGCTACTTCAAATTCGGACGGACGGTGCGCGAGCTGGACCGCGGCGGCTTCCGCGGCGCGCGCGAGCCGGCGTTCTACGCGGAGCGGGGGATCTCCGAGGTCACCCAGATCGACTCCGTGATCCAGTGCCCCGCCGGGGCCCACGTGGCCGTGGTGGTCACCGACCTCTTCCAGGACGAGGGCGACGTGCAGGCGGTGGTGGGGCGCATCAAGGACCGGTGCTTCGGCCGCGGCGCCGCCGTGGGGGTGCTGGCGGTTCCCAGCCAGTTCGACGGGATGGTCTACGACGCGCGCGTCCCGGCGTACCGCTACGCCAGCTCCGCCGAGCGGGCCAGCTACCGGCCCTTCTACGCCCTGCTCTTCGGGGCGCCCGAGCACGTGGAGCGGCTGCACCAGGCGCTGCGGGCGCAGCCGTACGTGGAGCAGGGCCACTTCACCCTGGTCTCCCCCTACGTCGTGCGCGAGTTCGACGTCCAGCTGGCCAAGTCGAAGGACTCCCGGCACCTGAACCGGCGCGACGAGAAGCGTCCGCGCCACTTCCGCTTCGACGTGCGCAAGGGCGGCGACGGCGGCACCCTCACGGCCGACGTGACCGTGCGCCTCAAGCCCTCGGCCCCCGACTACCGCCCCGAGCGGGTGGAGCTGGTGGCGTTCCGCAGGGAGGGCGCCGCCGACAGCGCGCGCACCGAGGACGTCACCCTTCGCTCCGTCCGCCGCAGCGGCGAGGTGCTGAACGCCACCCTGGAGCTGCGCGCCCCGGACCAGCCGGGGAGCTACGCCTACCGCGTGTCGCTGGTGACGGGCCCGCTGGACGGCTTCGCCTCGCCCGCGTGGGTGCGCACCCTGTCGTCGCCCAACCCCACCGCCACCGACGGTCCCAACAAGACGCTCAACCTGGAGCGCTTCGTGTCGGACCTGCGGCGGGCCGCGTCGTCGGTGCACGCGCCCGAGCTGGCCCGCTGGTACATGGACGTCCGCAAGCTCTGACCGGCTCCCGGTCCACCGCTCCCGCCGCGCCCCCGCGGCGGGAAGCCCACCTCCACCGCCGTCCCAGCATGTCTGCCACCATGGTCCGAACCGCACCCATCAACTACCTCCTCACCGCGGCGGCCGGCGGGCTGCTCTGGACCGCCCTGGCCGTGGGGCTGGGCGGCTACCTGGGCGACGTCGTCCCCCTGCAGGAGCGCACCACCGAGGAGTTCCTGGGGCTCTACCGCATCGTCCTGGGGGTGGTGCTGGTGCTCGCCCTGGCCAACTGCTTCTACTGGTACTTCCTGGGGAGCCGCCGGCAGGCGGCGGTGAACCTGCGGGGCGCCCGGCGCGTGTGGATGGGGTCGCTGCTGGGGCAGGTGGTGCTCTCGGTGGTGGCGCTCCTGACGCTGGTGCTGCTGCTGCAGGCGGAGGGGCTCACCCTGGGCAACTTCGCCGCCATCTTCGCCGCGCTCTCGCTGCTCACCTACGTGTTCTTCTGGGCGGCCACGCTGCTGGCGTCCCCGCCCGCCGTGGAGTTCATCCCCCTGGGCAAGCGCTGAGCGCAATGGGAAAGAACTACCTGATCGGCATCGGGGGGACCGGCGCGCGGGTGGCCGAGGCGGTGGTGCACTGCTGCGCCGCCGGGATGGGGCCCGACGAGCTCACCCTCTTCCTGATCGACCCCGACGAGGGGAACGGGAACCTGAGCCGCACCAAGAGCCTCGTCACCCACTACCAGAGCTGCCGGCAGGCGTACACGCAGCGCAGCGGCGACCACGTCCCGCTCTTCCGCACCCGCCTGCGCACCCCCGAGACCCTGGTGTGGAGCATCTTCGACGAGAAGAACTCCACCCTGGGCGGCTTCGTGAACCTGCACAACCTCCGCGAGAACGCCGAGGACCGGCCCCTGGCCGACTTCATCTCGGTGCTCTTCACCCGCGAGGAGCTGGACACGGAGCTCAACGAGGGCTTCCGCGGGCACCCCTCCATCGGCGCGGTGGTGATGGCCACCCCCGATCCGCACGCGGAGCCCTGGAAGACCTTCTGGGACGACGTGGCCTCGTGCCAGGCGCCCCACGAGGCGCGGGTGTTCCTGGTGGGCTCCATCTTCGGGGGGACGGGGGCGGCGGGGGTCCCCACCTTCGGCGCGCGCGACATGATCAAGCAGAACCCCGCCGCGCTGGTGGACGACGGGACCAGCAAGGTCCTCCTGGGGGGCGCGCTCGTCCTCCCCTACTTCACCTTCGAGAGCCCCGAGTCGCCGCCCACCGGGGCCGACGGCGCCCCGGAGATGTACGTCACCCCGGCCGACTTCCCCATCGCCACCCAGGCCGCGCTGCAGTTCTACAACGAGAAGGACCTGGGCTTCGACCAGATGTACCTGCTGGGCGACTCCCTGGCCCAGCGCGTGGGCCGCTTCAGCCACGGCAACCAGGGGCAGGAGAACCGCCCGCACTACATCGAGCTGGTGTCGGCGCTGGCGGCCTTCGACTTCTTCGGCCAGCCCGAGGTGCCGCCCGGGAGCGAGCCGGCGTACTTCTACGCCTGCCGCGACGGCCGTCCCGTGGACTGGAACGCGCTCCCCGGCACCCGCGACGCCTCGCGCCTGGCGCAGCAGCAGAGCGAAGCCAAGCTGGCGCTCTGCTCCATGACGGCGTTCGCCTACGCCATGGCCACCGAGGGCGCGGCCGTGCTCGACGCGGCGCACGACCAGGTGAAGGACGCCTGGTACCGGCGCAACTTCACCTTCAACCCCCGGCGCCCCGAGGACGCGGGGCTCGACCCGCGCCAGCACGCGCAGCGCGCCGCCATCGACACGGTGGCCCGCTTCGGCGAGCAGTTCCTGCAGTGGATCTCGGCGCTGGACGAGGAGACGGGCGACGTGCGCCTGGTGGACCGCCGCCGCCTCTTCGTGGACGCCTCCGCGCTGGACGAGCAGGAGGAGGCGCGCCTCCTCCCGCCGCGCGAGCACCTGGCCGCCATCGGCGAGTTCGTGAAGGGCTCGCGCCGGGGCCCCGACTTCGCCGCCTTCCTGGACACCATGCGCGACGTGCGCATCGACTCCGCGGCCATGTCCCCCGCGAACCGCTGGATCAACCTGTTCTACGAGGCGGCGCGGGAGTTCTGCGCCACCGGGTACAACATCCCGTCCGCCGCGCGCCCCCGCTGAAGGACATGGCCAAGCACCTGTACCTCCCCGTCCTGGTCGACGCCAACATCTCCGAGCCCGAGCGCTCGGGGCACTGGTACGCGTACGACCGGAAGATCCTCCTGGGGATCGCCGACGGCATCGTGGTGGACGAGAGCGCCCGTATCCGCGGGGTCAGCTCGGTTCCCGACCCGTGGGCGCGCGCCATCATGTTCCGCGCGGCCATCCGCCCCGGCTCGCGCCACCCGCTCCGCCGCCGGCTCCTGCAGGAGTGGCGCGGGCTGCTGAGCGTGCTGGCGCTCCACCCCCTGCACAGCTACCCGGTGGAGATCGTCCCCGTGGCGCTGGAGCGGCGCGGCCGCTTCGCCGAGGCGCTCCGGCGGCTGAAGCCCTCGCCGGTGCAGCTGGAGCGGGGGAAGAAGTACGACTGGACCGACGTGCTGATGGTGCGCGTCAACGGGGTCACGGTGGGCGCGCTCTCGCCCGCGACGCTGGTGTACACCGGCGCCGACTACGCCGCGCGGCTGCGCGAGACGGGGTTCCCGCTGGCCGACGCCGAGGGCTTCCTGCGTCCCCCCGAGACGCAGGACGAGCGCGTCTACCTGATGAAGTGGCTGCACGGGCTCAAGACGCGCCTGAACGGCGGGATCCTCTTCCGCGCCGAGGAGAATCCCGACGGCGGGGTCGTCCAGGACCTCAACCGCCTGCTGAACGACTGGCTGGGCGAGCTGGCCGGCGAGACGGGGGTGAGCGAGGCCGACGCCTGGGAGACCGCCGAGATCCGCGTGGCCGAGGCGGCCGTCGAGCCCGCGGCGGAGACGCGGCTGCTGGAGCGCTACGCCGTCTACCGCGAGCTGCTGCGCCCCCTGGAGTGGGGCGGGAGGCGCGACCGGCACTCCGAGCTGGGGCTGCGCGTGCAGCGCAACCGGCCGGGCTTCAGCGAGGTGGTGGTCATCAGCGCCCACCTGCTGATGAGCGACGCCCGGGTGTGGGACACCCGGCGCCTCCTGCACCTGGGCGGCGACGTGAAGACCGCCATGGAGCGCCACTTCTCCGAGGCGTCGGGGACGGTCATCGACCGCGAGGACATCTCGCGCCACCAGGCCATCTGGATCCGGCCGGAGCGGTACTTCCTCACCGACACGCTCCTGGAGCCGCGCGAGGGGAGCACCTTCCTGGCCACGGAAGAGGGGGAGATGAACGCCGGCCGGCGGTTCGTGATGCCCTTCACCCGCCAGATCCTGGACTTCTTCACCCCCGAGTTCATCCGCGACGAGCTGCGCCCCGCCTTCCGCGAGACCGACACCGAGGTGCTGTTCAGCTTCACCCTCCCGGTGGGGCGCGGGACGCAGCGGATCGAGCGGGCGTACCGCAAGAAGGGCTCGGCGCCGGGCGCCGGGACGGTGCGGGCGGTGGAGCCGCCGGTGCTGGACCTGTTCCCCGGGTACCTGGGCGCGGAGTGGCGGCGCTACTACCTCTTCCAGGCCGGCGCGGCCGACCTGCAGGCGGTGCCCCTGACGGGCGATCCCGCCTACGTGGCGGCCGTCCGCGAGCACGTCCACCCCGAGACCCGCGCCCGGGTGCGCCTGACCGAGCTGAGCGGCGACACGGTGATGAAGGACGGGCTGCGGGCCGCCGCGCCCTTCCCCGAGGCGCTGGAGCTGGTGGCGGTGGACACCCACCAGCCCGCCGGCCTGGTGCTGCTGGGGACCGCGGGCGAGCCGGCCGAGCTGTCGCGGAGCTGGCGGGTGGGGGTCGACTTCGGCACCTCCAACACCAACGTCTACCGCAAGGACGCCGAGGCCGAGAACGCCGAGCGGTGGTCCTTCCGCTTCCCCCGCTACCTGCGCCCGGTCACCGCCGTCGCCGACGCGGTGCGCGACCCGCTGCTGGAGCAGTACTTCGTCCCCAACCGGGTGGTGGAGCTCCCCGTCCCCAGCCTGTTGCGCATCCACCAGGACACGCGCCGCGAGCACATGCTCCTGGACTACGGGATCCCCTTCGGCTGGGAGTACCGCCTCCCGCCGCAGGTCTACACCAACCTGAAGTGGGAGGACCAGGACCGGCGCACCGAGTACTTCCTGCAGTCGCTCTTCTTCCTCCTCCTGGTGGAGGTGTCGGCGGAGCGGGTGCGCACGGTGGACCTGGCGTGCTCGTACCCCAAGGCGTTCTCCATGAACGCCTCGTCCATCTTCCGGGGCGAGGTGGAGCGGGTGCTGCGGGGGCTGCTGCACGAGCCCGGGCGCGTGCTGGGGCGCGGCGCCGAGCGCGAGCTGCGCAAGACGGTGGTGATGGGGCCCCTGTTCGAGGTGGAGGGAGTGGCCGCGGGCGAGTTCTTCGCCAGCAAGCAGACCATCTCCGACCCGCGCCAGGTGGCCAACAAGCAGATCGCCGCGGTGTGCCTGGACGTGGGCGGCGGCACCACCGACATCAGCATCTGGAGCCGCAACCAGATCATCTTCGACGCCTCGGTGCAGCTGGCCGGGCGGCAGATCTCGCGCCTCCTGCAGCGCAACCTCTCGCTCCTGGAGAAGCTGTTCACCGAGGAGGCCGCCGCCGCGCTGCACGAGAAGCAGAACGAGCCGGCGCTCTTCGCCTCGCGCCTCAACGTGGTGCTCCGCAAGGAGGAGGGGCGGGTGAGCGACATGCTCCTCAAGCACGCCACCCACCCGGAGGTGGTGTGGCTGCGCCGGATGCTGGCCCTGGAGTTCTCGGCGCTGGCCTTCTTCTCGGCGGCGCTGATCGGGGCGGCGGCGCGCACCGGGCAGGGCGGCGACCTGCTGGGCGACATCGCGGACAGCGGGATCAAGCTGCACTGGGGGGGGAACGCGGCCAAGCTCATCAACTGGATCGACTTCGGCCGCTACGACCAGGAGGGGATCGCCGCCAGGCTCCTCAACGCCATGCTCTTCAACGGGCTCAAGGACGCCGGCGCCGTGGCCCAGTCCAGCCAGCTCGGGCAGCTGCAGTCGCCGGGGCACAAGAGCGAGGCGGCGGGCGGGCTGGTGGTGATGCGGCTGAACCGGGTGGGCGCCGAGCCGCGCCCCTCGCGGACGCCCGACGACGAGATGGAGCTTCCCTCGGGGCCGCCGTCCTCCGGCGCGGGGGGCGGCGGCGACGCCGCGGGGCCGGTCTCGTTCGAGGGGGCGGTGGTGTGCGGCGAGAACGTGGCGCTGGACGGCCGCGACCTGCGCTTCCTGGACCCCATCGGCGAGAAGGTGCTCTTCGGCGGGGGGCGGACGCACTTCCGGCGCACCTCGCTGGAGCGGCTGGGGCGCTTCCTGGAGATCTTCAACCACTTCGGCGTCCGCTACGGGCTGCTGACCGACGACTCCCGGATCCAGCTGGACGACCACGCCCAGTTCATCCGCGACCGCACCCGCAGCGAGCTGGTGGAGGCCGCCTCCATGCCCGACGGCCAGCGCTCGGTGGAGCCGGTGCTGGTCAGCGAGGTGCGGCTCCTGATGGAGCTGCTCAACGCCGACCGGAGGTAGCCGTGCGCGTGGGCATCGACCTGGGGACCACGTACTGCTGCATGGCCTACGTGGACGACCAGGGGCAGGCGGTGGTGATCCCCAGCAGCGACGGCGAGCCCACCACGCCCTCGGTGGTCTGGTTCGACGGGCGGCAGGCGTGGGTGGGAAAGAAGGCCAACGACCGCAAGCTGATGTCGTCCACCAACATCTTCGAGTTCGTCAAGCGCGAGATGGGGAAGCCGGTGGAGATCCCCCCCACCCTGTATCCGCCCGACGACCCAAGCGCGCTGAACACCGCGCCGTACGAGGTGGACGGCTTCAAGTACGGGGCGGCCGGGATCTCGGCCATCCTCCTGCGCAAGCTCAAGAAGGAGGCGATCCGCCACTTCAAGCGGCTGGGGAAGCTGGACTCCGAGGTCGACGAGAAGAACCTGGACCTGGACGCCGTGATCACCGTCCCGGCCTACTTCGGCGACATCGAGCGCCAGCAGACGCGGCTGGCGGGGTACGCCGCCGGGCTCAACGTCACGGGGATCATCAACGAGCCCACGGCCGCGGCGCTCAGCTACGGGGGGGGCAACCCCCAGGACCAGCGGGTGCTGGTCTTCGACCTGGGAGGCGGCACCTTCGACGTCACCATCCTGGAGATGCGCGGCGGCGAGGCGGTGGTGGTGACCACCGCCGGCGACAACAAGCTGGGCGGCAAGGACTGGGACGAGCTCATCGAGGGGCACCTGTACCACGCCTTCGAGGTCCGCACCGGGCGCTCCATCCCGGACCACCGGGGGTTCGAGGTGCAGCAGCAGGCGCTGCAGGCCAAGCTGGCGCTGAGCGAGGAGGAGCGGACCACCGTCTTCCTGACCATGGAGGAGGGCGAGGTGGAGCTCACCCTCCACCGCTCCGCCCCCCCCGGCGACGACCTGGGGCTGGAGATGGACGACGCCTCGCTCTTCTACCTGGAGGAGCGCTCCTGGGAGCTGATGAACCGCTGCCGGGTGATCTGCGAGTCGGCGCTGGCCAAGTCGCAGGTGGCGGTCCCGGGAGGCGGGACGCGCCCGCTGGAGTGGCGCGACCTGGACGAGATCATCCTGGCGGGGGGCTCGTGCCGGATGCCCATGGTGGCGCGGATGCTGGAGCGCGTCTCCGGCCGCCGGGTCCGCCGCCACATCGACGGCTTCGACCTGGACACCGCCATCGCCATGGGGGCGGCGCTGTACGGGCAGCACCGGAAGCGGGTGGTGGACGTGCTCTCGCACTCGGTGGGGATCAAGGTGAAGCAGGACAATCGCTACCGGGTGGACCACCTCCTCCCCAAGGACACGCCCCTTCCCGCGCGCGTCTCGCGCACCTACCGGGCGGGGAGCGGGGCCGAGCTGGAGGTCTACCAGGGCGAGCAGGAAGACCCGGAGCTGTGCATCCCCCGCGGCCGCGTGGACCTCACCAACCGCGAGGGCGAGGTGGAGATCGTGATGGAGGCCGACGCCGACGGCATCCTCAAGGTGACGGCCGAGCACCCGCAGGGGCGGCAGGTGCTCGAGATCAAGAACGACCTGTACATGTACGACGAGCGGGCCATCCCCCTCCGCAACCGGGTGCAGTCGCTGCACATCAATCTCTGACGCCGCGGGACCCAGCGCATGTCCAACGAACCCGAGCTCCCCTCGGCCGCCGACGCGGGGCGGGTGGGCGCCTCCACGGCCGAGCTGCCGACGCGCGGCGAGCTTCCCTCGCGGGACGCGGGTGGAGCCGGCGCCGCTCCCCCCTCCACCCCCCGGGCCGGGGAGGGCGCTCCTCCGCCGCCGCCCCCCGAGCCCTCCGACTCCGCCGCCGACGTCGCGGAGCGGATCCGCGCGGCCACCGCGGCCGGGGGGCTGCAGGCGCTCCCCGCCGACTTCGGCGCCGCCCGCGGCGACTGGCAGACGGTGCAGTCGGACGAGGCGTTCGAGCGGCTGTACCTGGACTGGCGGCAGGCCGACCGCATCACGCCGGAGATGGTGCGCCGCCACCACGGGCTGCTGGCGGGGTTCTGGAAGGACACCATCCGGAGCATGCAGACCGGCGCGGCGGGGCAGCAGATCGCCCGCCGCTACGGAGGGCGCTTCGCCAGCCCCGAGATGGTCAAGAGCTACCCGGGCGAGCTGGAGAAGGCGCTGCACCGCCTGGCCGACGCGGAGGGGATCCGGTCCGCCCACGCCGAGCGCGTGGCGCGACGCTTGGCGCAGGCGCGCGAGCGGCTGGACCCGCTGGTCCGGCAGTCGCTGCTGGACGGCGCCCTCTCTCCCGACGAGGGCGAGGCCCTGCTCGACGAGGGGGCGCGCCTGGGGATCACGCGCGACGAGACGGCGGGGCTGGTGCTGGAGACGCTGGCGGAGCGCGGCTTCAACCCGGCCGAGACGGTGGCGTCGTCCTCCCCCGTGGACCGGCTGGTGGGGACGGCGTGGATCTCGGAGCAGGTGCAGCGCTCGCCCCGGGCCCGCAACGCCTTCAAGTTCGAGGGGGTCGCGGTGCATTCGCTGGCCGAGCTGGCCGCCGCCTGCGGCAGGCACCCCGACGAGGCCCGGCGCTACCTGTACGACGGGTACCTGGAGCGGTGGCTGGCGGGCGACCTGGGGCTGGCCCCGCTCGCCGCCCGGACCAAGCGGATCCTCCGCGACTATTCCCTGCGACGGGACCGCGGGCTGGAGGTGTTCGTCCGCGCGGTGCTGGAGCAGGCCGGGATCCCCGCCGCGCCGCGGATGCACGCGGCCCCCGCCGCCCTGGAGCTGGGACCGCTGGCGCAGGGGCGCACGGTCTCGGCGCGCCTGGCCCTCCGTGAGCTGGGCGGCCGCTACGCCTGGGGCACCGTCGTCGCCGATCCCGAGCTTCCCGGCCTCCACGTTCCCGCCGAGTTCGACGGAGACACGACGCTCCCCCTTCACCTGGACACGGGCTGGCTCCCTCCCGGCTCGTACGCCCTCTCGCTCTGGATCCGGGCGGACGGAGCGGCCCAGCCGCTCCAGGTGGCGGTGCGGTTCGAGGTGCTGGCGCTGGTGGTGGGGCTCGAGCCCGCGTCGCTGCTGCTGGCCACCCCGTTCGGCCGCCGCGCCGAGCAGCGGCTGGCGTTGCGCGTGACGCCGGCGGACGGGGTGCTGCTGGGCACCCCGGTGCTGGACGCGGACATCCCCGGCCTGTCGGTGCAGGGGCAGATCGCCGGCGCGGAGTCGGAGGTCGTCGTCCACCTGGACGGGCGCGCGCTGCGGGCGGGAAGCCGCCACTCCACGGAGCTGGTGCTGCTCACGAACGCCGGAGAGCTGCGGCTTCCGGTCGCCGTCCAGGTGGAGTTCGAGCGCTGGCGGGCGGGCCTCTGGGGACTCCTGGGAGCGGTGCTGGGGGGCTTGGGGATGATGATGGCGCGGCAGATGGTGGCCGACTCGGCCGGCGAGCCCCGGTGGATCCTGTCCCTGGAGCAGATGTCCGGGCTGTACGGGGCGGCGGTCCTGGCGTTCGCGCTCCTGGTGGTCGGGATCTTCCTGCTTCGGTGGGCGACGCGCGGCCCGGCGGCCGCTCCCGCCACGCCCCCGCTCTAGGAGGAGGAGAGAGATGCGGATCTTCCTCGGTTTCCTGGCCGCCCTGGTCGCCGCGGTCTGCCTCAGCAGCCTGCTCCTGATCCTCGGGGACCACATGGCGCGGGGATTCCTGTGGGTGGCGCCCGTGGATCCCGTGACGGCCTGGCTGCTGGTGGGCGCGCTCCTCGGCGGGCTGATGGGGCTGGCGGCGGGGTTCCGGCGCGGGGGAAAGCCGCTGGGCGTGCTGGGAGCCGCGCTCCCCATCCTGGCGGCGTGCGGGCTGCTGGCCGCGGGGACGAGCTACCCCCTCGGCGAGCAGGACCTGTCGACATCCACCGCCTTCATGGTTGAGGTGGTCTCGGAGGAGCTGAACGTGCGGGCTCTCCCCGACCGCGAGGCCGCGCTCCTGGGCCGGCTCGCGCGGGGGATGAGGGTGGAGGTGGCGGAGATGCGCGGGGAGTGGTACCGGCTGGAGGCGTCCGGCTCCACGCCGGGCGGATGGATCAACTCCGCGTACGTGGTCACCGTGCAGGGCACTCCGCCCCCTGACGCCGGGGAGCCGGTGGACACCGTGACGGTCAGCTCGACGCAGACCTCGTTCGCGCCGGAGATGGTGCGCGAGCCGGAGCCGCGCGCGGCGCCCTCTCCGCCGCCTCCTCCGCCCCCTCCCCCTCCGCCTCCTCCCCCGCCTCCCGCCGTCGCCTCGCTCCAGGGGCAGTGGCGCGGGCGGTTCGACGGGTACGCGGCGCGCCTGTACGTCACCTCGCAGGACGGACCGCGATTTGGCGGGACCATGGAGGTGGAGGCGAGCCTCGGGCCGGTCTCCAAGGGGGCGTACCGGATCGCCGTCGAGGGAGAGGCGACCGCGGAGGGGAAGGTGGAGCTGCGCGAGACTTCCGTGCTGAGCGCGCCCGCCGGGTTCCGGTGGACGCTGGGATCCAACAAGGGGTCGATCTCCGTCTCGCGCAGGTCCCTTTCGGGCACCGGGCAGGGCGGCGGTTCGACGTACGCGTGGTTCTTCGAGCGGTACTGATCCTTCCCGCCGTCCTCTCCGTCGTCTCCCCGCACTCCCGCTCGATCCATGCAGCCGGCCACGCCATGCGCGCTGGCCGGGGCGTTCGCGCGCGCTCGACCCGGATCGTTCGATCGCCGGATCGCCGTTTGGGAACGGGCGCGGTTGCGTTCGCGGGAGCGGCGGTATTACATTCTCCTAAGATTGTTTCAACTGGGAACAATATCAGGACGGCGATGATCTTGGCGTCCCGGTACGCCTTCCGGCGCGCTTCCGCATCTTCTCGCGCGGTCCATCTCACGAGGGGGCAGGACGGATGACGGTGATTCGGCTGATCCTCCCCCTGGCGCTCTTCGTGGCGGCCGCTCCGCTGGCGTCGCAGGCGTGGAGCCCGGACGCCGGGGCGGGGAAGTATCGCAATCCCATCATCTTCGCGGACTACTCGGACCCGGACGTGGTGCGGGTGGGCGACGACTTCTACATGACGTCGTCGTCGTTCAACTCCGTTCCCGCCCTCCCGATCCTCCATTCGCGCGACCTGGTTCACTGGACGCTGGTCAACCACGCCATCGAGCGCTTTCCGGACGCGGCGTTCGACGTTCCGCAGCACGGGAACGGGGTGTGGGCGCCCTCCATCCGCTATCACGACGGGTGGTTCTGGATCTTCTACGGCGATCCGGACCGGGGCATCTACATGGTGCGGACGCGCGACGTTCGCGGGCGCTGGGAGCCGCCGGTGCTGGTGAAGGCGGCCAGGGGGTGGATCGATCCCGCGCCGCTCTGGGACGACGACGGCAACGCCTACCTGGTGCACGCCTTCGCGCGGAGCCGGTCGGGGATCAAGCACGTGCTGCACGTCGCCCGGATGAGCCCGGACGGCACACGGCTGCTGGACGAGGGGACGAAGGTGTTCGAGGACTCCGTCGCGCATCCCACCATGGAGGGGCCCAAGCTCTACAGGCGCAACGGCTGGTACTACATCTTCGCCCCCGCCGGCGGGGTGCCGACCGGGTGGCAGACGGTGCTGCGCTCGCGGTCGATCCTTGGTCCGTACGAGGACCGCATCGTCCTGGCGCGGGGGAACACGGAGATCAACGGGCCGCACCAGGGCGGATGGGTGGAGCTGGAGGACGGCGAGGGGTGGTTCGTCCACTTCCAGGACCGCGAGGCGTACGGGCGCATCGTCCACCTTCAGCCGGTCGCCTGGAAGGACGACTGGCCGGTGATGGGGATCGACACGGACGGCGACGGCACCGGCGTTCCCGTGGCCGTGCACGCGATGCCGGGCGTCGGCCGCGCGCATCCCTCGATCGTCCCGCGGACGACTGACGAGTTCGGCGGGGCGCGGCTGGGGCGGCAGTGGCAGTGGGCGGCCAACTGGCGCGACGCCTGGTTCTCGCTCGGCGATCGGCGCGGATCGCTGCGGCTGCGAAGCGTGGCGATGCCGGACAGCGCCGTGAACCTGTGGCGCGTCCCCAACCTCCTCCTGCAGATGCTCCCCGCGCCGAGCTTCCAGGCGACGACGCGCGTCGACTTCCGCGGCCGCGCGGAGGGGGAGCAGGCGGGGCTGGTGATGATGGGGATGGACTACGCCTACCTCGCGCTCCGGCGGACGAGCGGCGGCGTCGAGCTGGTCCACGCCCGCGCGAAGGACGCGCACCAGGACGGCCGCGAGACCGCCGAGCGCATCCCCCTCTCCTCGCCGACGCTGCACCTGCGCGTCACGGTGGAGAACACGGCGGGGCACGAGGCGTGGTGCCGCTTCTCCTACTCGGCCGATGGACGTGCGTGGACGCCGGTCGGCGAGCCGTTCCAGGCGCGCGCGGGGCGATGGGTGGGCGCCAAGGTGGGCCTGTTCGCGACGGCGCCGGCGGGATCGGCCGCGGGCGGACACGCGGACTTCGACTTCTTCCGCATCACCCCGCTCTCCGGAGCGCCGCGCTGATGCCCATCCATCGGGCGATGTTGCCTGTCGACCGGGCGATGACGCGCATCGATCGCTGATGCCCATCCACCGAGCGCCGATGCCATCGGCCGAGCGATGATCTCCATCAGTCGAGCGATGATGTCCATCGATCGGGCGATGATGCCCGTCGAGCGAGCGATCGCGATCCATCCACCGGAATCGAGAAGGATGATGCGCACCTCCCGGATCCTCCTGCTTCCGCTGTTGATCCTGCTCGCCGCGTTCGCCGTGGCGGAGCGGCCGGCGAACATCTATCTCGCGGGCGATTCGACCATCGCGCAGAAGCTGCACTCGCGGCGGCCGGAGACGGGGTGGGGCGAGCGGCTGCAGGAGTACTTCGACGTGGATCGCGCGCGGGTGCAGAACCACGCGCGCAACGGGCGGAGCACGCGCACCTTCATTGAGGAAGGACGCTGGCAGGCCATCGTGGACGACCTGCGAGCGGGCGATTTCGTCTTCATCCAGTTCGGCCACAACGACGCCTCGGTGGAGAAGACCGACCGCTACACGCCGCCGGCCGACTACCGCCGCAACCTGGCGCGCTTCGTCGCCGAGGCGCGCGCGAAGGGCGCCACGCCCGTGCTGATGACGCCGGTGATGCGCCGCCGCTTCGACGAGAGCGGCGCCTTCCACGACGCGCACGGCGAGTATCCCGACCTCGTCCGCGCCGTCGCCGCCGAGATGCGCGTGCCGCTGATCGACATGCACCGCAAGAGCGAGCGCGTGCTCCGCGAGTACGGCTCGGAGCGGTCGAAGAGCCTCTTCCTGCACCTGGCGCCCGGCGAGAACGCCAACTATCCGCAGGGCCTGCGCGACGACACGCACTTCTCGCCCGCCGGCGCGGAGATCATGGCCGCGCTCGCCGTCGAGGGGATCCGCGAATCCGTCCCCGCGCTCGCCGCCCTCCTGCACACCGGCCCGCCGCCGCCCCCCGCCGGGACGACGCCGCGATGAGCCGACGGAGGATGTCGATGCCGCGGGCGCTGCCGATGCGGCGCGCGATCGTCGCGGGCTTCTGCGCGATGGCGGGATCGTCGGGCGTGCTGGCTCCGGCGGCGGCGCAGGCGTCCGCGCCGGCCGCGCGCGTGGAGCTCCTGGCTCCGGCGCGCATCGCGGCGCTCCCGGCGGCGGAGCGTGCCGCGTGGGAGCGATACGTCGATGGATCGCGGCGGCGGATGGAGATCGACCGCGCGGCCATCGACGAGGAACTGCGCACGCTCGGCAAGCGGAATCCCATCCCCGCCCCCTCCGCGCCCGACTTCCATCTCACGGATTCGATGACGCCCGCGTGGCTGCGGAGCGACGAGGGGCGGCGGCTGGCGGAGGCGATCCTGTCGTACCAGACCCCGTCCGGCGGCTGGTCCAAGCACGTCGATTACGCGAAGGGTCCGCGGCAGGCGGGGCAGAGCTACGCGGAGGGCGGCCGCTGGCACTACGTGGGCACCTTCGACAACGGCGCCACCACGGAGCAGATGCGCTTCCTCCTCGCGGCCGACCGCGCGCGGGGCGACGAGCGCTACCGGCTGGCGTTCCTGCACGGGCTGGAGTACGTCCTCGCGGCGCAGCTTCCCAACGGCTGCTGGCCGCAGGTCTACCCGCTGGAGGGCGGCTACCACGACGCCGCCACCTTCAACGACGACGCCATGCTGCGCGTCCTCCGCCTCCTCCGCGACGTCGAGGGCGGCGGCGCGCCGTTCGTCCCGGCGGCTATGCGGCGGCGCGCGGGGGAGAGCGCCGCGCGGGGGATCGACTGCGTGCTGCGCGCGCAGGTGATCGTGGACGGGCGCCGCACCTCGTGGGGCGCGCAGCACGATCCGCTCACGCTGGCCCCGGTCGGCGCGCGCGCCTTCGAGCCGGCGGGGCTGAGCGGCAAGGAGGGCGCGGCGCTCTTCGGCTTCCTGATGGAGATCGATTCGCCCGATCCGCGCGTGGCGGCCGCCGTGCGCGGGGCGGCGGCGTGGCTGCGCGAGACGGCCGTCTACGGCTACGAGCGCCAGCCGGGGCAAAAGCCGGAGACCAGGCCCGGCGCCGGCCCGCTCTGGGCGCGCTTTTACGAGGTCGGCAGCAACCGCCACCTCTTCGGCAACCGCGACGGCACCGTCGTGAACGACTGGCGCCAGCTCCCCGACTCCGCCTGGGGCTACGGCTGGTTCACCGACGAGCCCAGGACGCACCTCGCGCGCTACGCCGAGTGGTCGCGCCGGAACGCGACGGCGCCGCTCCCGCCGGCCCACGCTCTCTCCGCCGTCGTGGACGCGCGGCATACGGGGGCGGAAGGCGTTCGGATCAGCGGCGTGCCCATCTTCCGCACCATCGGCGCGGCGCTGGCGGCGGCGCCGGCGGACGGGGAGGGGGTGTACCTCATCTCCATCCGTGACGGGCGCTATTACGAGAAGCTGAGCGTCGACAGGCCCAACGTGCACTTCGTCGGCGAGAGCCGCGGGGGTACGGTGCTGACGTACGACGCGGCGGCGGGGGCGCGGAGCCCGGGGGGATGGCAGTACGGGACGCGCGGGAGCTTCACGCTGCGCATCGCCGCGCCGGGGTTCCGGCTGGAGCGGATGACGGTGGAGAACGGCTTCGACTTCATGGCCAACGACGCCAGGCCCGCCGGCGACTCCACGAAGCTCACCGGATCGCAGGCCGTGGCGGTGATGCTGGACGAGGGGAACGACCGCGCTGTCTTCCGCGACTGCCGCATCGCCGGCCACCAGGACACGCTCTTCCCCAACGCGGGCCGATCCTACTTCGGCGGCTGCGAGATCGTGGGGAGCGTGGACTTCATCTTCGGCTGGGGCCGCGCCGTCTTCGAGGAGTGCGACATCGTCTCGCGCGACCGCGGGAGCGCCACGAACAACGGCTACGTGACGGCGCCCAGCACGCCCATCTCCCAGCCCCACGGCTTCCTCTTCGTCCGCAGCCGGATGAAGAAGGAGCGGCCGGAGATGGCGCCGAACTCCGTGACGCTGGGACGGCCGTGGCACCCGTCGGGGCGGCCGGACGCCATCGGGAGCGCGGTGTTCATCGACACCTGGATGGACGATCACATCGGCGCCGCGGGATGGGCGACGATGAACAGCCGCGATGCCTCCGGCCACGTGGTCGTCAACAAGCCCGAGGACGCGCGGTTCTACGAGTTCGGCAGCACCGGCCCCGGCGCCGTCGCCAGCCCCACGCGCCGCGTCCTGACCCCCGGGCAGGCCCGCGCCTACACCATCGAGCGCGTGCTCGACGGCTGGGATCCGCGCCGCTGACGGCCGCGTCGCATCGATTGCTCGCGGTCGATCGAAACACGCGAATGTCATCCGCGCGGTTGACGGTCAAGTGGCGTAGCGCGGATCAGTTGCTGGTAGTCGATCGAAACAGCACGAATGTCATCCCTGAGGGAGCGTCCGCGCCGAACCTGCGTCCGCACGGCCGGTTGGACGCTCCCGAAGGATCTATAGCCGGGGCAGCGAGAGTGCCGGCCGGCTATGGATCCTTCGGTCGCCAGGGCTCCTTCAGGATGACATTTCCGGGTGATGCGGATGCATCTCCCGGACGGTCATCTTTTTTTGTTGTGGTCGAGACGATGAATCGAACCAAGCGGAGCACGATCCTCCTCGGCCTGACGCTCAGCGCCGTCTCGTGCGCCGGCGCGCAGTCTTCGCCCGCCGCGTCGCCCTCAACCGTCACGGCCGTCGCGCCGGATACGCTGCTGGCGATGTCGCGGATCGCGGCGCTGCCGGCGGCGGAGCGGGCGGCGTGGCAGGCGTACGTGGAGACGTCGCGCCGCAACGCCGCCGCCGACCGCGCCTTCATCGACGCCGAGCTGCGCGCCGCCGGCCTGGAGCGCCCGACCCCCGCCACCGCCGCCCGCGGCTTCGAGGTGACGCGGGAGATGACGGACGAGTGGTTCCGCGGCGACGAGGCGCGCCGCATGGCCGACAACCTCGTCACCTACCAGACGCCGACGGGGGGATGGTCCAAGCGGATGGAGTTCACGCAGCCGCGCCGGCCGGGCGGGAGCTTCGCCAGCGAGGCCAGCTGGATCGGCACGCTGGACAACGGCGCCACCACCGCGCAGCTCACCTTCCTCGCCCGCGCCGTCCAGGCCCACGGCGATCCGCGCCACCGCGCCTCGTTCGCGAAGGGGATCGACTACCTCCTGACCTCGCAGCAGCCCACCGGCTGCTGGCCGCAGATCTACCCGCTCCGCGGCAGCTACCACGACGCCGCCACCTTCAACGACGACGCCACCATCAACGCGCTCCGGGTGCTGCGCGCCACCGCCTCCGGCGAGTACGCCTTCGTCCCCGAAGACCTGCGGCGGCGCGCCGCGGCGGGCGTGGAGCGCGGCGTCGGCTGCATCGTGGCGACGCAGGTGAAGGTCGGCGGGCGCCGGACGGTGTGGGGCGCGCAGCACGACCCCATCGGCCTCGCGCCCGTGAAGGCGCGCGCGTACGAGCACGCCTCCTTGAGCGGCCGCGAGAGCGCCGCCATCGTCGACTTCCTGATGACGCTGGACGACCCGTCGCCCGCCGTGGCGGAGGCCGTGAACGCCGCGGCCGCGTGGTTCCGCGAGGCGGCGATCACGGGCTACAGCTACGTCCCGCGCGGGAGCCTGACCGCCAGCCCGGGCGCGGGGCCGCTGTGGGCGCGCTTCTACGAGATCGGCACCAACCGCCCCATCTTCAGCGACCGCGACGGCCAGATCCGCTACGCGCTGTCGGAGATCGGCGAGGAGCGGCGCACCGGCTACCTCTGGTACACGGACGAGCCCGCCACCACCCTGCGCCGCTACGACCGCTGGCAGGAGCGCCGGCGGCGCTGACCGCGAATCCGCGGATCGAGACCAATGCGAGAGGGCCGGGGAGATCCCCCGGCCCTCTCGCCTGTGTATTGTCCGAGGCATGCCCATGTCAATTATATCCTACATTATCGTGGATAAAGTATGATATTTTATACATGGATGACCAAGCGACTCGATCTTCAGGCTGAATCGTACTCGAAGCCCGGGTACAGGAACGCGGGCTCGATGACGTGGCAGTCGTGCTCGCTCCCGCCGTGCCGCAGCACCTCGCCGCGCCAGTGCTTCTCGACGATCGTCTTCATCTCGTCGATGATAGCGTCGGCTTCGTCGGCGTGCAGGCCGAAGCGGGGAGCCCGCGAGACCAGGTTGTCGCGCCGCGCGACGCGCCCGAAGCGTCCGCACTCCATCGCGAGCCTGCGCTCGTCCTGCCCCTGGCGCGGGTTGGGCGTCAGGTCGTAGGCCGGGGCGAGGAGCCACTCGCGGCCCGGAGCAATGAGCGCGTGGTTGCGCGGATGGTCGTCCAGGTTGGAGATCAGCGCGTTGAAGACGACGCGGCGGAACAGCTCCGGCTTGTCGTGCCGCGGGCGCGACGACCAGCGCTGAAGCTCGTCCGCGAGGAGGAGGTACGACCAGCTCCCGCGGTCCGTCGGGCTCTCCTCGGCGTCGAGAACGGTGAGCGCGCTCACCATCCGGTGGCGCAGGTACGCCCCCTCGCCGCTCTCGTCCTCCACGCGCTCGCGGTCGAACCGCTTCACCAGCAGCACCGCCTCGTCACCCACCTCCTCCACGCGCGTCTCCGGCACGCGGATCCCGCAGCGGCCGGCCAGCGCCAGCATCGCGGCCTCCACCGGCGCGTTGCTCCACCGGTCGCCGCGCTGCGGGAACTTTGCGATCCACAGCCCCTCGTCGTCCTCCACCACGTTCTTCGGGCGGGCGCCGCCCATCGAAGTCCCCGGGTTCAGCAGGTCGAGGATCTGCTGGGGGACGGGCTCGCCGGGCCGGTCCTCCTCCAGGAGCGCAGCCGCGCGCCGAAGCTCCTCCAGCTGCACCACCTTGTTGAACTCGCGCACGGGCGCCGGCGGCACCGGCCCCCGCCCGAACGCCAGCGCCCCCGCCCTGTCCTCCGGCGCCTCCAGGAGCAGGTCGATCTCCCCCACCTCGCGCCGCCCCAGGACGCGCTCGATCACGCGCCGCCCCCACGCGTCCGGCGCCGCATCCCGAAGCGCGCCGAACATCCCGTCGAGCCGCGCCGTCTCCCGCACCACCGGGGTTATGGGGAGATGGATGGGGTCCAGCGGCACCGCGTCGGCGCGCTCGCGGTAGCTGCGGCCGTACACGAAGCGGCCGACCATCCCGCCCGCCCGCGTCGTCTCGCGCGCGAACCGGCCGCACGCCACCACGTCGGTGGCGCCGGGCAGCTGCACGTAGACGAAGCACTCCTGGCGAGCGGCCATGAGAATCAGAAGTCGTCGCTCAATTCGTTGCTGGCGCGCGCGCGCTCCGGAAGCCGCGCGGCCTCGAGCGTCTGGCCTTCCAGATCCCGCTCCGGCGCCGCGAGCAGCGCCAGGTCCTCATGGAGGTTGAGCGCCCACAGCACGGCGACGTAGGCCCCGATCCCGGTGCCGGGCTTCCCCTGCTCGATCGCGGCCAGCGTCACGCGCGTGATCCCCGCCTTGTCGGCCAGGTCCTGCTGCCGCCACTGCCGGCGCAGGCGCGCGGTGGCGATGTTGGCTCCCATCTGCTGGATCGCCTGCGCGACGGCCGCTGGGGGCGAGTGGGCGGACTTGGCGCGTCTCGGAGGCGGCGGCATCAGGGCTCCCATTTCTCGTGTCAGTTATTTTATGCATTATCCGTTTTAATGTCAACGATTTTATGCATGGACAGCCCTTGAGCGGGCGCGGGCAGAATTCTTACTTCGAACTCGAAATGAAGAGGCGCTTCCCCGCCGATGCGAGGAAGCGCCCCTTCGATTTTCCTGCTCGAACCGCCCGACGGTCAGATCACGAGCCGCCCCAGGGTGCCGACTGCTCCAGCTCGGAGTTGGTGGCGAGCGCGGCGGAGGGGATCGGAAAGAAGCGGTACTTGTCCTCGATGATCCCGGCGCTGATCCCCACCTTGGGGACGCTGCTCCCCCACGGCGAGTTGTTCAGCCCCTGGCCGCCCTGCGCCACCGTCTTCCCCCACTGGATGTGCTGCTCGGCGCGGGCCTTGGACCACGCCCAGTGGCGCTGCATGTCGAAGTAGGTGTGCCCCTCCAGCACCAGCTCGTAGCGACGCTCGACCTGGATCTGCTCGCGAAGCTGCTGCTGCGAGAGCGTGCGCGGGAGCGGAGAGAGCCCGGCGCGCACCCGCACCGCGTCCACCGCGTCGTACGCCTCGCCCGTGGGGCCGGAGAGCTCGTTGGCGGCCTCGGCCAGCATCAGCAGCACGTCGGCGTGGCGGAGGAGGATGTAGTCGGTCTCCTCGCCCGCGCCGGTGAGCGCCTGCGGGTCCAGGTACTTCTTCGGCGACGGGCCGCCCCCGGGGGTGCCGTAGTTGGTCTGCTGGGCGGAGGTCATCGTCCGCGACCACACCAGCGGGCCGCGGGTGGGATGCGTGTAGCCGGTCAGGAACGTCCCGTTCTTCCGCTTGTCCTGCGGGTTCCAGTCGCGGTAGAAGGGCCACTCGGCGTAGAACGACACCCCGCCCGCGTTGGCGCCCGAGAGCCCGGAGCCGATGGGCGCCACGTGCTGCGCCAGGCGGCCGCCCATCCCCTGCACCCGCGTGTTCTGGATGGCGAAGATGACCTCGGCGTTCATCTCGTTGTCCAGCGCGAAGACGCGCTCGAAGTCCGGGAGCAGCTGGTATCGCCCGCTGGAGACCACCTGCCGCGCGTGCTGTACCGAGGCCTGCAGCGAGGGCGACCCCCCGTTGTGCACCAGCGCGTACTGCAGGTGCACCTTGGCCAGGAGCGCGTGCGCCGCCCCGCTGGTGGCGCGTCCCACGTTCTGCCCGGCCACGCCGGCGTAGCTGACGGGGAGCTTCGACGCCGCGAAGTCCAGGTCCTCGATGATGGCCGCGTACACCTGGGCGGCGGGGCTGCGGGGGAGCGCCAGGTTGTCCAGCGTGCGCACCTCCTCCAGCCGCAGCGGCACGTCGCCGAAGAGGCGCACCAGGTTGAAGTAGTGGAGGGCCCGCAGGAAGCGCGCTTCGGCCACCAGCCGGTCGCGGAGCGCCGCGTCCATGTTGGTGATCTTGGGCACGTTGGTGACCACCGAGTTGGCGCTCCCGATGGCCGAGTACGCCGCGCCCCAGACGGTGGCCAGGTACGGGTGCTCCACGGTGATGTTGAAGGCGTCGATGCTCCCGCGGTCGTGCGTGGCGCCGTAGCGCGAGGTCAGCGCCTCGCCCGGGTACTCGACCAGCATGTAGAAGTTGCGGCCGTAGTAGTCGTCGCTCCCGTACCCCTGCGGGGTGTTGAACGAGGCGTACACGCCGTTGACCGCCGCGATGGCGTCGTCGGCGTTGCGGTAGAAGTTGTCGGGGCCGATGAAGTCCTCGGGGACCTCGGTCAGGAAGTCGTCGCTGCAGGCCGGCAGCACCATCAGCATGGCGGCGGCGAGGGCGGCGGCTACGTGTCGCTTGATGATCATCTCTTCCTCGAAGATTCGAATTCCGGTGTTCGGAAGCGTTGTCTCAAGAACTGAAGTCCTTAGTCCTTAGTCCTTAGTCCTTAGTCCTTAGTCCTTAGTCCTTAGTGGCCGGATCCTACAACGCCCGGGGATTCCGGCACCAAGCACCAAGCACTAAGGACTAAGCACTTCAGTTTCTCAGTAGCCGACGTTCACGCCGATGGTGAAGGTGCGCGCCAGCGGATACGCGCCCACGTCCACCCCGCGGTTCACGTTCCCCACGCCCATGCTGCTGACGTCGGGGTTGAAGCCGCTGTAGTCCGTCCAGGTGACCAGGTTGTTTCCCGTCACGTACACGCGCGTGTCGCGCAGGCCGCGCCGCCCCACCCACCGCGCGGGGAGGTTGTAGGCCAGCGTGACGTTGCTCAGGCGCACGTACGACCCGTCCTCCAGCATCGTGTCCACGTAGTTGGAGCCGATGGAGCCCGAGGTGGTGCCGATGCGCGGGTAGCGCGCGTCCGGGTTCTCCGGCGTCCAGCGGTCCACGAAGCGGTCGCGGGTGACGTTGGTGGTGGGCGTGCCGCCCTCCACGCGGATCAGGTTCAGGTTCAGCACGTCGGCGCCGAAGGAGCCGTGCAGGAGCGTGGTCAGCTCGAAGCCGCGGAAGGCCAGGGTGCTGTTCCACCCCAGCGTGTAGTCCGGGTTGGGGTCGCCGATCACCGTGCGGTCCAGCTCGTTGATCACGCCGTCGGGGACGCCGTTGGGTCCGCTCAGGTCCAGGACGCGCGCCTCGCCGGCCTGGAAGGCGCGGTTGGGCAGGGTGGCGCCGTAGCTGGCCGCCTCGGCCGAGTCGCGGAAGAGCCCGTCCGTCTGGTATCCGTAGAAGACGCCGATGGGGTAGCCCACGCGGATGTCGGTGCCGGGGAAGTTGAAGTTGGAGCTGATCCCCCGCACCCTCAGCACGTCCAGCCCGCCCAGGTCCAGCACCTTGTTGCGGTTGCGCGCGTAGTTGAACGAGTGGCTCCAGCGCGGCGTCTCCAGCCCGTCGCCGCGGAGCGCGTTCAGCCCCAGCGCCAGCTCGAAGCCGCGGTTCCGCACGGCGCCGGCGTTCTGGAAGGCCTCGCGGAAGCCCGTCTCCAGCGGAAGCTGGATCTGCAGGAGGAGGTCCTCGGTGCGGCGGTCGTACCAGTCGGCCGTCACCGTCACCAAGTTGCCGAGCAGCGCCACGTCCATCCCGAGATCGGTCTGATAGGTGGTCTCCCACCCCAGCTTCTCGTTGGCCAGGCGCGAGGGCCGGTAGCCGGTGACGATCTGCCCGCCGAACGAGACGTCGCGCGGGTCCAGCGTGGCCAGCGACTGGTAGGGGCTGACGCCCGCGTTCCCCGTGGCCCCGTACGCCGCGCGGAACTTGAGCTCGTCCAGCGCCTCGACGTCGCGGAGGAACGGCTCCTCGCTGGCGCGCCAGGCGAAGGCGCCGGAGGGGAAGAAGCCCCACTTGCGGCCGGGCCCGAAGCGCGACGAGCCGTCGTACCGGCCGGTGGCGGTGAAGATGTAGCGGCCCAGCAGGTTGTACGTGGCGCGCCCCAGGTACGACTGCAGCGTGGTGCGCGTCTCGCCGCTCTCGACCAGCGGCCCACCGGAGCGGTTGCCGGCGCCGATGTCGTGGTAGCCCAGGATGTCGTTGATGTAGTTCTCGTTCAGCATGCTGGTGCGGGTGGCCTCCTGCACCTGCCGGCTGAAGCCGACCACCGCGTTCACCGAGTGCGCCCGGCCGAACGTGCGGTTGAGCGTCAGCGTGTTCTCGTTGAGGAACGACGTGCTCTCGATGCGGCCGCGGATGGCCTGCCCGTTGGTCTGCTCGCCGCGCAGCGTCTCGCGGGGCCAGTAGGTGTCGCGGGTGCGGGTGGCCACGTTGGCGCCCAGCGTGGAGCGCAGCACCAGCCCCTCGGCCAGGTCCAGCTCGCCGAAGGCGTTGCCCAGGAAGCGGTTGTCGCCCAGCACGTCCTTCATGGAGGTGAGCACCGCCACCGGGTTCTGGATGTCCTGCGCCGTGATCTCGGCCGGCGCGTCGTCCAGCATGTTGGTGTAGGTGCCGTCGCCCCGGCGGACGGGAAGGGTGGGGAGGAACTGGAGCGCCGCCGCGACCGCCGAGGCGTCGGCGCCGCCCACTGCGCCGTCGGTGGGCGAGAAGTTGGTGGCGACGCGGCTCCCGGTGAGGTTGGCGCCCAGGCGCACGCTGCGCCCCAGCTCCTGGCTCAGGTTCAGCCGCACCGAGGCGCGCTCGAAGTCGGAGCCGATCACCACGCCGTCCTGCGTGAAGTAGCCGCCGGAGACGGCGTAGCGGGTGGCGTTGGCGCCGCTGGAGCCGCCGGTGACGGAGAGCTGGTAGCTCTGCAGCCCCGCCTCGCGGAAGATCAGGTCCTGCCAGTCGGTGCTGGGGAGGTTGCCGATGTCCGCGTAGATGGGCTCCATCTCCTGGCTGGCGGCCCACTCGTTGACGAACTGCGCGTACTCCTGCCCGTTCAGCAGGTCGTAGCGCCTGGCCACGCTCTGCGTCCCGGTGAACGCCTCGAAGTTGAAGCGCGGCGCGCCGGCGCGGCCCTGCTTGGTGGTGATCAGCACCACGCCGTTGGCGGCGCGGGCGCCGTAGATGGCGGTGGCCGAGGCGTCCTTGAGGACCTCGATGGACTCGATGTCGCGCGGGTTCAGCGAGGTGAGCGGGTTGGGCGCCACCGTGATCCCCGCGTTGCGCCCGCCGCCGCCCGGCGACTGCGCGGCGTAGTCCACCTCGATGGGAAAGCCGTCGATCACGTACAGCGGCTCGTTGCTGACGCCCTCGGAAACCGAGGTGCCGCCGCGGACGCGGATGGAGATGCCGCCGCCGGGGGCGCTGGAGGCCGTGGAGACCTGCACGCCGGGGACGGTGCCCTGGAGCATCTGGTCCACGGAGGTGATGGGGGTGCGCTCCAGCACCTGGGTGTTCACCGAGGCGACGGCGCCGGTCAGGTCACGGCGGCGCTGCGTCCCGTACCCCACCGCCACCACCTCTTCCAGCCCGATGGCCTGGCTCGCCAGCGTGATGTCGGCCGTGGCGGTCTCGCCCGCGGCCACCGTGACGGTGCGCGTGGCGGTGCCGAAGCCCAGCGTGCTGGCGCTCAGCGTGCGCGTCCCCGCCGCCACGCCGGCGATGGTGTAGCGCCCCTGCGGGTCGGTGACGGCGCGCAGCTGCGTGCCCTGCACGGTGACGGCGACGCCGGGAAGGGGCCGCGACGACGCGCCCTCGGTCACCGTGCCGGTGATGCGGCCGGTGGCCTGCGCGTGCGCCCCGGCGGGGAGCAGGGCGGCGGCCAGCATGCAGAGGAGTGTGGCTTTCCATCTCATCGGGACGGACCTCCGGGGGGGAGAAGCTGGCCCTGCGCGGGCCGGGGTGGCGATCGATGCAGCCGGCTGCCCGGGCTGCGGCCTTCCGGTCGGGGCGACGGGGATGCCGGACGTGGAATCCCTCATTTGCACTGACCGCGAACAAATGGGTGGCGCTGAGTGAGCGCCCGCCAGCCAGGAACGTCGGGAACGGATGCGGCCGAGCCGCGGGTGGAGATGCCGGGTGGGGGAGCGCTTACGGCCAGGAAAACGGCTGTACCTCCACGTTCGGCGGACCATCAACCGCCCGCGTCACGGCCGATGGGCGGCCGGGTCGCGAGCATATTGTTCTCACTCAGAACTATCGGACCGTGAATGTAGCGGGTTGGGCACGACTGCGCAACGCCGTATCCCCTGTATCTCCATGCGGATGAAACGAGGAGATTCGACGCGGCGGCGGGGAAGGGGAGACGCGAAAGCACGCGGTGAGATGCGTCTCCGCCGCGAGAGGACACCGGGCCCGGGCGTTCCCGCCGCGAGCCGGATCGACCGCTGCTTCACAGGTCGAGGCGCATGGGCTGGGCGAGCAGGGTCGAGCCGGCCCTCAGGGGCTCGGGATCGCCGACGGGCTGGAAGCCGGCGCGGAGATAGAGGCGCATCGCGGGGGTGTTGCCGCACGTGACGCTCAGCATCACCCGCCGGGCCCTCGCCTCCCGCGCCCAGGCGACGACGGCGTCGAGCAGCATGGCCCCGCAGCCGAGGCCCCGCCCCCGCGGCGCGACCCACATCTGGACGACGTACGCCGTCTCGGGCGCCGATGGGTTGATCGTGCCCCAGGCCAGTCCGACGAGCTCGTTCCCCTCCTGCGCCACCAACGGAAGATCCCACTCCGACGCGACGCCGGCCGCGAGGCGCTCGATCCAGAACGCTTCGCGACGCACCAGCGCATCGTCCAGCCTGGTCCCGAAGGCGTCCGGCGAGTCGGCGAGCGCGCGGATCCGCAGGTCGCGGTATGCGGGCCATTCATGGGCGGCGAGGGATCGGACGGTGGGCATGGCGAATCGGTCGGGTTGTGGACGGGCGGGGAAGCGGTGGCGTTCGCCTGCTCCCCGCGCGAGTCGTACCGGATATGCGTGTGCCGTGGTCGTTGCGGCCGGGGCGATCTCGACGCTGCCGCGCCCGGGCCTCGCTGCTGGAATGTAGATTCCACGGGCCTGCGGGCGCTATTGCTTGGGTTGGTTCGGCGCTGCCGGCCCTGGAATGACGGCAACGGATGAACGGCGGCTGATCGACTTCGATCGACCATCCGCAACTGATTGAGGGCGATGGATGGATGGCGATCGAAGGTGCAATCAGGAACGTGCTCTCGATCTTAATCATCCTCCCCGTTGCCTTTCACGTCACGATTGACGATCATGAGGGCGCGTTAGGCGCGGCGATGTCGCGTCCGGCATCGGCGCCATCCATCTCCCTCTCACGCGGAGGAGTACCATGGGCAAGCTGACGCTCAAGATCGACGACCTGCGGGTGGACTCGTTCGACACCGGCGACGACTATCGCCGGCGCGGGACGGTGCGGGGCCACGACACGGTGGAGACCGAGTGGTGCACCGGGTACCCGGACTGCGGCGTCTCCAAGCCGGCGTGCCAGACGCCGCGCGACACCTGTTTCGGCAGCTGCGGGTGCACCGCGGGATGCGGCGCGGACACGCCCAACTGCTCGTAGGCCGGCGGACGGGAGGAGGAAGGGCGGGGGAGCGTCGCGCTCCCCCGCCCTTCGTGGTGTCGGCGCCTCGCGGCGGTGATGCGCCTCAGTTCTCCGCAGCGACCTGCCCGGCCTGGCTTCCGGCGCCGCTCTTCCCGTCCAGGAAGGGGAGGATGGTGGCCGCCACCGCGGGGGACTCGAACATCTCGTAGTGCGTGAGGTCGGGGAGGATGGCGAGGCGGTTCTTCGGCATGTTCTCCCGCTGCCAGCCGGCGTCGCGCTGGCCGCCGCCCAGAAGCTGGTAGAAGCGCACCACGTGCTCGGGGCGGTACATGTCGCCGTCGCCGAAGACGAGCATCACCGGCATGGTGAGCCTGGGCACGTCGGCGGACCAGTCGTACGGCGTGCGCATGAGCTCGCCCATGCGGTCCAGCAGCCGGGGGAAGTCTTCCGGGCGCGGCGCGACGGCGGCGTACGACTGGTACATCGGCGTCTCCTTCATCATCTCCGCCATGGCCGCGCCCACCTGCGCCTGCATGGGAAGCATCTCCGCGTAGAAGCCGTCCCGCGAGTATCCCGCGGAGACGATCGCCAGGCGGCGCACCCTCTCCGGGTGCTGCGCGGCCAGCCGGAACGCCACGCCGCCGCCCATCGAGTACCCCGCCACGTCCACCTGCTCGTAGCCCAGCTCCTTCAGCAGAACCGCCAGATCGTCGCCCATGTCCACCATGCTGATCTCGCGGTCGCCCAGCTCCGTGCGGCCGTGGCCGTGCAGGTCCACGGCGATCACCTGCCGGCTCCGCGCCAGCATGGGCAGCACCGGGCCGAACATGTCGATGGATCCCAGGCCGCCGTGGAGGAGGAGGAGCGGCTCGCCCTGGCCGTGGACCTCGTAGTAGTAGCGCACGCCGTTGGCCTGGACGTGGCCGCTGCGGGCGGGCGCGGGAGGGGCGGCGGGCGCGGTCTGCATGGTGGAGCTCTCCTGTGCGTGGACGGACGGCGGCGCGGCGGCGGCCGCCGCGGCGGTGATGGCGAGCGCGATCAGGGCGCTGGGATTGGCGGCTCGCGGAATCGGGAGCATCTGCGTCTGCTCTCGTGGGGTTCGAAGCCGGGGCGCCGGATCCGTCATGGCGGTGCGCTCCGTGGTCTCTACCCAGGCGTCGAACGGGGGAGATGGAAATCGACACGCGAGATCTCGGGAGATGGAATGGTCTCACGCGGATGTGCGGCGTGCGGAGGTGCGGAGGTGCGGAGGTGCGGAGGGAGCGGGAGGATGGATCGATCTCCATCCACCAGATCCGCTCGAGCCGCGGTCGTTGCGGCCGGGGCGATCTCGCCGCTGCCGCGCCCGGGCCTCGCTGCTCGAAGAGTAGATTCCACGGGCCTTCGGGCGGTATCGCTCGGACGGATTCGATGCTGCCGGCCCTGGAATGACTGCTTGAACGGCGATGGGCGACGGATTGGCGAAACTTCTCGACGACGACAAAAAGACGCGGAGAGCACCGGGGCTTCCGCGTCCGTGGAGTCCGATCGAAGTTCCGCCGGATCAATGGTCCTGGAGTTCTGCCTCCGTCCGGAACATCAATTCGGTGGCGGGGGCGCTTGGGGTAGTTGGAGCCGCAACGCCTGGATCTCGGAGTTGATGCTGTCGATGCTCACCCGTGCCCCGGCCGAGCCGACCGTCTCCTGCGCGATCTGGTCGTTGAGCGCAAGGATCTGTGACTGGAGGCTCTTCGCCTGCGCGTCAGCCTGCATCAGTCTGTCGAAGACGCCGGCGATCTCGCTGCGAAAGCCCGCGCTGAGCAGTCCAAGCCCGCACAGGATGGCTCCGCCGTTGACAATGCCCTCTACTTCCTCCGCGTACTCGTTATCGTCGCTTACCGCCATGCCGACGAGCCCCATGCATACGACCGCGATCTTGTGGTTCATCAGGTACGTGCCCACCTCGCCGTTCAGTGTCGTCAGCTGGTTCGATACGCCCAGCGAGTCGTTGCGCAATGTCTGGATCCTCTGCTCGTGGCCGGTGAGTCTGGTGAAGACGAGGTCTCGCGACTGCTCACGCTGGTGGATGTCCGATTGGACCCCCGCCTGCCTGACGAGTTCTGCCTGACGCGCGAGCTCCTCGAGGGACGTAGTCTGGACAGGGCGGGGCTGGGCGTCTTGTGACGTACATCCGGCAACCGCGAGGAAGATGATGGTGGAGCAGGTTCTTCTCGGCATTGGACATTCTCCTGTACGCCCTCTGGAAATGAAGACCCGCGATAAACGTGATGGGATGAAGTTGCTCGACCCGAAGCGCCGCATCAAGCAAACATTTGGGTGACCCGCCCGTGGGAAGGGAGCTCTGAGTCGGCAGGGGCGAAGGCCCGCGCGTGGGCGATCTCTGCAAGGGCGGAGACAAAAAAAGGACGCGGAGCCGAGGCTCCCCGCGTCCTTCATCGATCGATTCCGATCCCCCCGTCGTCAGTATCCCGCGTTCTGCACCAGGAGCGGGTTGACGTCGATGGCTTCCTGGGGGAGCGGGTAGAAGCGGTGGTGGTCGTCCAGCGTGAGCGTCACCTTGGGGACGCTGCTGTCGCGGGCGATGCAGCTGCCGCAGCCGGCCGGGCGCGGACGGTTCCAGAAGGTGCGCATGGCGTTGGTGCTCACCGACTCGATCCGCTGCTTGGCCCACGCCCAGTTGCGCTGCGAGTCGAAGTGGCCGTGGCCCTCCATGGCCAGCTCGTAGCGCCGCTGCAGGAAGAGCGAGTCCTTGAACGCCTGCTTGGAGAGCCCCGCCACCAGCGGCGGCACGTTGGCCCGGGCGCGCACCTGGTCCACCAGCCCGTACGCCTCGCCGTTGGGCCCCGAGTTCTCGTTGATGGCCTCCGCCAGCGACAGCAGGATGTCGGCGTAGCGGATCAGGATGAAGTTGGGCTCCTCGGCCCCGTCCTGCGACCCCGGCACCTTGTCGATGTACTTCTGCGGGATGGGGCCCGAGCTCCCGTACGCGTTCACCGCCAGCGCCGCCGAGTCCCACTGCACCGTGGCGCCGCTCTTCTTGGTGTACGAGAGGAGCCAGGTGGCCGCCCTGCGCGTGTCGTTGGGGTGGTAGCTGTAGAAGAACGGCCACTCCGCGCTGAACGAGGGGTTCTGCGAGTCGCACCAGGGGAAGTCGCCCTGCGAGGGCTGCGGGCGCGGCGCGAACTGGTCGCACATGTGGCCGCCCGCCCCGGGAACGCGCGTGTTCTGGATGTCGAAGATGACTTCCGCGTTGTTCTCGTTGTTCTGGTCGAAGATGGCGGCGTAGCTGCCCAGCAGCGAGTAGCGCCCCGACGCCACCACCTCGCGCGCCCACTGCTCCGCCTTCTGGAACGCCGCCGCCCCCCCGCCGCCGACGGCGCCGTACTGCAGGTTGACCTTGGCCAGCAGCGACCTGGCCGCTCCGCTGGTGGCGCGCCCGCGGTTGTTCCCCGTGTACGAGGGCGGGAGCACCGACGCCGCGGCCTCCGCGTCGGCGATGATGGCCTGGTAGACCTCGGCCTCCGTGGAGCGCGCCCGCCGCAGGTCGTCCAGCGACTTGGTCTCGTTCAGGTAGAGCGGGACGCCGCCGAAGAGGCGCACCAGGTTGAAGTAGTGGTACGCCCGCAGGAACTTCGCCTCGGCGACGATGCGGTCGCGGAGCGCGGGGTCCATGTTGGTGATGCCGGGGACGTTGTCGATCACCGCGTTGGCGCGGTTCACCGCGTGGAAGGCCGACTGCCAGACGCCAGCGATGTAGGTGTGCCCCGGGTGCACCCGGAAGATGTCGGGCTCGGTACGCTCGTTGGTGGCGCCCAGCCGCAGCGTCATCACCTCCGTGGGATACTCCACCAGCATCCAGTAGTGGCGGCCGTAGTACTCGGTGTCGTCCACCCCCAGCGCGTCCACGTCGGCCTGGAAGCCGTCGTAGGCGCCGGAGAGGGCGGCCAGCGCGTCGTCGGCGTTGCGGTAGAAGTTCTCCGGCGCCACGAACGAGTACGGCACCTCGGTGAGGTCGCTCCCGCAGGCCGCCAGCGGAGCCGCCGCCAGCAGGGCCAGCGCCAGGGCGCGGATGCGCTTGATCTCGATCTTCATCGGGCCCCTCATCAGTAGCCGAAGTTGACGCCGACGATCACCGACCGGGCCGACGGATAGGCGCCGATGTCGATGCCGCGGTTCAGGTTCCCCCCGCCGAAGCTGCTGACCTCGGGGTCGAAGCCGCGGTAGTCGGTCCAGGTCACCAGGTTGCTCCCCGTCACGTAGACGCGCGCGCTGCTGAAGCCGCGCCCGCGCAGCCACCGGTCGGGGAGCGAGTAGGCCAGCGAGACCGTCTTGAGCCGCAGGTACGAGCCGTCCTCGATGATCAGGTCGTTGTAGTCCGTGGTTCCCGCGCCCACCGTGTTCACCCCGAAGCGCGGGTAGCGCGCGTCCGGGTTCTCCGGCGTCCAGCGGTCCTCGTAGCGCTCGGCCAGGACGTTGGTGGCCAGGTCGCCGCCGGTCAGCCGCCACAGGTTCAGGTTGAGGATGTCGTTGCCGAACGACCCCTGCAGGAGCGTGGAGAGCTCGAACCCGCCGAAGCCGACCGAGTTGGACCACCCCAGCGTGAAGTCCGGGTGCGGGTTGCCGATGATGGTCCGGTCCAGCGTGTTGATGGTGTCGTTGCCGTCCACGTCGGCGAAGATCACGTCGCCCGGGCGGTACGCCTGGCCGGTGACGCGGTTGCTGAACTGCGCGTTCAGCTGGTCGGCCATCGCCTGGTCGCGGACGATCCCGGCCGTGCGGTAGCCCACGAAGACGCCGATGGGCTGGCCCACCCGCACCAGCGTCCCGCCCAGCTTGAAGTCGTCGCTGATGGTGGAGGCGCGGATCTCGTTGTCCCCCGCCAGCTCCAGCACCTCGTTGCGGTTGCGCGCGAAGTTCAGGTTGGTGCTCCAGCGCAGCGACCTGCCGCGCGGCTCGCCCGGGAGCACGTCCACCCCCAGCGACAGCTCCACCCCGCGGTTCTGCACCGACCCCGCGTTCAGCAGGCCGCGCGCGAAGCCGGTCTCCGACGGCAGGTCGACGAGGAGGAGGAGGTCGTCCGTGCGCTTGTTGTAGTAGTCGGCCGTCAGCGTGGCGCGGCCGAAGAGCGCCACGTCCAGCCCCACGTCCAGCTGCGTGGTGGACTCCCAGGTCAGGTCGTCGTTGGCCACGCCCACGGGGAAGTAGCCGCTCACCGGGACGCCGCCGAAGGAGTAGGTGGTGCTGGTCAGGCGGGCGAGCGACTGGTACGGGCGGATCGCCGGGTTGCCGGCCACGCCGTACGAGGCGCGCAGCTTCAGCTCGTCGATGGCGCCCACGCTCTCCATGAACCGCTCCTCCGAGACCAGCCACGAGACGGCGGCCGAGGGGAAGAAGCCCCACTTGTTCCCCGCGCCGAAGCGCGACGAGCCGTCGTACCGCCCGGTCAGCGTGAAGTTGTAGCGGTCCAGGAGCGTGTAGTGGACGCGCCCCAGCCACGACTCCAGCGTCCACTTCTCCCGCTCCGACGTGGGCCGCGCGAACACCGTCGCGCTCTCCAGATCGTCGAAGGTGGTGATGTCGTTGACGAAGCCGCTGGCGCCCGTGCTGCTGCGCTGGTTCTCGTTGCTCTGCCAGGTGTGCCCGGCCAGGAGCGTGAACTGGTGCGCGTCGCCGAAGCCGCCCTCGTAGTTGAGCGTGTTCTCGTTGAGGTACGAGAGGATCTCGGCGCGGCCGCGGAGCGCCTCGCCGCCCGCCTCCTCGCCGCGGCGGGTGGCGCGCGGGTAGTAGGTGTCGCGGAAGCGGCTGGCGTAGTCGGCGCCCAGCGTCACCCGCGCCCGCAGCCCGCGCAGCAGCTGCAGCTCGCCGAAGGCGTTCCCCAGGAGCCGGGTGTCGCCCAGGTTGTCGGTCACTTCGTTCGCGAGCGAGAGCGGGTTCACCAGGTCGGCCGCCAGGCCGCCGGGGACGCCGACCAGGGCCAGGTCGCGCCCCTGGTACGGGTAGCGCCCGTCCTCCAGCCGCGCGGGGAGGAAGGGATACGCCTGGATGGCCGCGCCCACCGCACCCGCGCGGCGGTTGCTCTCGCCGTCGGTGGGGATGAACGAGGTGTTGACGCGGCTGGCGGAGAGGTTGGTGCCGAACTTGAGCCGCGCGCCGATCCCCTGCTCCACGTTGGCGCGGAGGGAGAAGCGCTCGAAGCCGGAGCCGCGGACCACGCCCTCCTGGTCGAAGTACCCGCCCGACACCGCGTAGCGCGTCACGTTCTCCCCGCCGGTGCCGCCGGAGACGGAGGCCTGGATGGCGCGGATGGGGGCGTCGCGGAAGATCTGGTCCTGCCAGTCCGTCCCCGCGCCCAGCGTGTCGATGAACGCCTGGTTGAAGATCGGCGCCTGCCCCTGCTCCGCCGACGCCTCGTTGATGGCCACGGCCAGCTGGCGGGAGTCGAGCAGGTCGTAGCGGTTGGCCACGCTCTGCGTCCCCGTGTAGACGTCGAAGGAGAGCTGCGGGCGCCCCACGCGGCCGCGGCGGGTGGTGATGATCACCACGCCGTTGGCGCCGCGCGCGCCGTAGATGGCCGTCGCCGAGGCGTCCTTGAGGACTTCGACGGACTCGATGTCCTGGGGATTCAGCGCGGCGAGGGGGTTCGACGGGACCGAGGCCGTCTCGCGCCCGCCGCTCCCTGGGGAGGAGGCGTCCGCGTCGTTCTCGATGGGGAAGCCGTCGATCACGTACAGCGGCTCGCTGCTCCCGGAGATGGAGCCGGAGCCGCGGACGCGGATGGAGATGCCGCCGCCCGGGGCGCTGGAGGCCTGCGTCACCTGCACGCCCGCCGCCGTGCCCTGGAGAAGCTGATCGATGGAGGCCACCGGCGTCCGCTCCAGCGTCTCGGTGGAGACGGAGGAGACGGCGCCGGTCACGTTGCGCCGCTCCTGCTCGCCGTAGCCGATGGCCACGATCTCGCCCAGCGCCACCGCCGACTGGCCGATGCGCAGCGTGACGGTGGCCGTGGCGCCCGCGGCCACCGTGACGGTCTGCTCGGCGGCGGCGTAGCCGGGGCGGCTGGCGCGGATGGTCCGCGTGCCGGCGGGAACGTTGGTGAGGGTGAAGCGCCCGTCGGCGCCCGACACCGTCCTGCGGTCGGTGCCCGCCACGCTCACGGCCACCTCGGAAAGCGGCCGCGCGCCCTGCGCGTCGACCACCGTTCCGCTGACGGTCCCGGTGCCTCCCTGCGCCGCCAGCCGCGGCGGGACGAGGAGGAGGGCCGAGACCGCGACTGCTCGCAACCAGCGCATCGTGGACTCTCCTGAACAAGAGGAAGTACGACACCGCGGGGAAACACGCTCAGTCCTGCGCTGCTGACCAGGGGAGACGGATCGGGCCTCCTTTCGGGCGTGGAGATCAGTTTGTTGCGTCCAGGAACAAATGGGAGCCGCGAGATTGAGCTCCAGGACTTCGCCGGCCGGGTGCCGCAATCGGCCGCGGGTGGATCATCCGCGCCGATTCTCTGCTTCATGGACCGTCGGGGGCGATGCGGCGCGGTGGGGACGCCGTCGCGGCCGATTGGCTCGTATCCTTCGAATCGCCGCCGGAGGAGAGGGGCCTCACCCGCCCGTGACGATTTTGTTCTGCGCCAGAACAATGCCGTTCGCGCAATGTAGACGCCCCCTCCGCACCGCGCAACATTCTCGTCGCCTTCCCGCGTCAGGCACGAAGGACTCCGCATCAGATCGGGGGAGATGCGCCATCCGGATCCTCGGGGAAGGCGAGATACGGAGGATGGTGGATGCATGATACTTGACCGTTCGATCCACTATGATTAGATACAATCCATGGCGAGAACAAAAGAGTTCGACCGGGAGGCGGCGCTCGACGCCGCGGTGGAGGTCTTCTGGGCCTCCGGCTACGAGGGGGCGTCCACGGGAAGCCTGCTGCGCGCCATGGGCATCGGCCGCCAGAGCATGTACGACACCTTCGGCGACAAGCGGCGGCTCTACCTGGAGGCGCTGCGGCGGTACAACGCCCGGAGCGTGGCCGGCTTCGCGCACGCCCTGGGCGGCCCGTCGCCGCTGGCGTCGCTGGAGAAGGCGATGCTGGAGTTCGCCTCGGCGCCGGCGGACCGGCTGGCGATGGGGTGCATGGGGGTGAACGCCGTCTGCGAGTTCGGGCGGAGCGACCCTCAGGTGGCGGCGCTCACCGACGCCAGCGCCGCGGTGCTCGCCGCGGCCCTGGAGCGCGTGGTCCGCGACGCCGGGGCGGCCGGCGAGGTGCCGGCCGGACTGGACGAGAAGGCCGCCGCCGACTTCGTGGCCGCCACCCTCTCCGGGATGAAGGTGAGCGCCCGAGCGGGCGCCACCCGGGAGACGCTACGGGGGATCGCGCGACTCGCCGTCCAGGCGTTGAGAACGGGCTGACGCCCGTCAGCCGTGTGGCGGCGGAACGGTCCGTCGCCTTTCTGGATCGATCAGTCAAAAATCAACCGCGAGGTATGCTGTGTCGCAGCCACTTCTGGGGAAATCGGCGCTGGTGATGGGCGGGTCGCGCGGGATTGGCGCGGCGATCGTGCGGCGGCTGGCGCGGGACGGCGCATCGGTGGCCTTCACCTACGCCGCATCGGGCGCCAGGGCGGCGGCACTGGCGGCGGAAATCGAGCGTGAGGGCGGCCGCGCGCTGGCCATCGAGGCGGACGGGGGCGATCCGGCGGCGGTGCGCCGCGCCGTGGAGGAGGCCGCCGAGGCGCTCGGCGGGCTGGACATCCTGGTCAGCAACGCGGGGATCCTGATCAATGGGTCGCTGGGGGATTACGACCTGGCCGACTTCGACCGGATGGTGGCGGTCAATGTCCGGGCGGTGTTCGTGGCCTCGCAGGCCGCCGCGCCGCTGATGCGGGACGGCGGCCGGATGATCACCATCGGGAGCGTGGTGGCGGAGCGGAACGGGAGCGCGGGGTCCGCCGTCTACGGGATGACCAAGGCGGCGGTGGCGGCGCTGAACCGCGGGCTGGCGCGCGACCTGGGACCGCGCGGTATCACCGTCAACACCATACAGCCCGGCCCCACCGCCACCGACATGACCCCCGGCGAAGGCCCCATCGCCGACCGCGTGCGCCCGATGATCGCGCTGGGCCGTCTGGGGCGCGACGACGAGATCGCCGGACTGGCCGCGTACCTGGCGGGCCCCGAGTCCGCCTTCGTCACCGGCGCCAGCCTCACCATCGACGGCGGATTCCTGGCGTAACGCGGGCTCCCGCGCCGGCGGCTGGAACTGCGGAAAGCCTTGCCACAAACGGGCGGTGCGGCGGCTGGTTCCCGCGCGGGCAGGGCTTCAACAGCAACGGCGCGCGTCCTCACCCATCGGCCGCGAAGCCGAGCGACGCAGTCGCGTGCAGCCTCGCCCCACCGGTCTTTCCCACGCGCGGAGCCATGGCGAGGCTTCCCGTAGTTCTAGCCGGAGGGTTCACCCTCCGGCGCGGAGGCGTCGGCCGCGCTGCCACAGCCGCGCGCTCCAACATCGAACGCAATTCGGATCCCGGCTGATGCGAATCGGGGGAACGGAGAGATCTCTCCGTTCCCCCGATCTTCATCCTCCCCGATCCACCATCCCGGGCCGCATCCCCATCTCCCGCGATCAGCCGTCGATGGCGGCGGGCTGGAGGCGGGGGACGATCAGGTGCAGGATCAGCAGCGCGGTGACGTAGGCCAGGCCGCACACCATGAAGATGATGGAGTAGTTGTTGTTGGTCGCCTCCAGGATGCGGCCGGTGGCGCGCTGGAAGAGCACGCCGCCCATCGCCCCGGCGAAGCCGCCGATGCCGACGACGGAGGCCACGGCGCGGCGCGGGAACATGTCGCTGGCCGTCGTGAACAGGTTGGCGCTCCACCACTGGTGCGAGGCCGCCGCCACGCTGACGATGGCCACCGCCACCCACAGCGTCTTCGCGTTCGGCGCGAACATCGTGGGGACGATCAGGAGCGCGGCGATCAGCATGGCCGTCTTCCGCCCCGCGTTCACGCTCCACCCGCGCTTGATCAGCGTGCTCGACACCCATCCCCCGCCCACCGAGCCCACGTCGGCCACCAGGTAGATGGCGATGAGCGGCGCCGCCAGCCCGATCAGCTTCACCCCGAACTGCGCGTCCAGGAATTTCGGCAGCCAGTACAGGTAGAACCACCAGATGGGGTCGGTGAGGAACTTGGCCAGGAAGAACGCCCACGTCTGGCGGTAGCGCAGCAGGCTGAGCCAGGGGATGGACGCCGTGGGCTCCACCGGGTCGCTGCGGATGTACGCCAGCTCGGCCGCGGAGACGCGCGGATGGTGCTCCGGCGAGCGGTACATGGCCAGCCAGAACGCCAGCCACACGAACCCCAGCGCGCCGGTGATGATGAACGCCCACTGCCACCCCCAGGCCGCCGCGATGAACGGCACCGAGAGCGGCCCCACGATGGCGCCCACGTTGCTCCCGGCGTTGAAGATGCCGGTGGCGAACGCCCGCTCCTTCCTGGGGAACCACTCAGCCGTCGCCTTGATGGCGCCGGGGAAATTCCCCGACTCGCCCAGCCCCAGCGCGCCGCGGGCGACGGAGAAGCCGCCGACCGTGCGGGCGAAGGCGTGCCCCATGGCCGCCACGCTCCACGCCACGATGGCGAAGGCGAACCCCTTCCGCACGCCGATGCGGTCCATCAGCCGCCCCATCCCCAGGAACCCCAGGGCGTAGGCGAAGGAGAACCACGAGACGATGTCGCCGTAGTCGGCCTCGCTCCACCCGATCTCGCCCTGCAGCGTGGGGGCCAGGATCCCCAGCACCTGCCGGTCGATGTAGTTGATGGTGGTCGCCGCGAAGAGCAGCGCGCAGATGGTCCACCGGTAGCCGTGCCCCGGCGGCGCCTCGTGCGTGTTCGCGGGCGGCTCGGCGGGGGGCGCGACGCGCGGCTGCTCGGTCACGGCTTCGGATCGAGTGGACATCGGGCTCACCGGGTGCGTTGGAGGAGGGATTCGACCTCGTCCGCGGTCACGCGGTTGAAGTCGCCGGGGATCGTGAGCTTGAGCGCGCTGGCGGCGGTGGCGAACTCCAGCGCGTCGGCGGGGGCGCGGCCTTCCAGCGTGGCGTGGATCAGCGCGGCGGCGAACGAGTCGCCCCCGCCCACGCGGTCGGTGACGCGCACCTGCCACCGCCGGCTGCGGTGCATCTCCCCGCTCGCCGGATCGAAGTAGGCGGCGGCCCAGCCGTGCTCGGAGGCGGAGACCACCTCGCGCTTCGTGAGCGCCACGGCGCGGCAGTCGAGGTCCGCCACCAGCGCTTCCGCCGTCGCCCGGAGGGCCGCGTCGGATTCGTCGCCGCCGCCGGGGCCCGTGGCGAGCATGGCCTTCACGGCGCCGGGGTTGGCGATCACCACGTCGCAGCCGGCCACCAGGGCGCGGGTCACGGGGACGGGGTCGCGGTCCTTCCAGAGCGCGGGGCGGTAGTTGAGGTCGACGGAGACGCGGACGCCCATCGCCCGCGCCGTCTCCGCCGCGTCCTGCGCCGCCCGCGCGGGGCCGTCGCCCAGGGCGGGGGTGATGCCGGAGAGGTGGAGCCAGTCGGCGCCCTCCAGGATGGCGCGCCAGTCCAGCTCGGCCGCGTCGAGGCGGGCGAAGGCGGAGCCGGCGCGGTCGTAGACCACCCGCATCATCCGCAGGTCCGCGCCGGATTCCACGAAGTAGATCCCCAGCCGGTCGCCCCCGCGCAGCACCCGGCTGACGTCCACGCCCTCCGCGCGCAGCGCGGCAACCGCCGCGTCGCCGACCGGATTGGCGGGAAAGCGGGAGACGAAGTCGCTTCGCACGCCGAAGTGCGCGAGCGATGCGGCCACGTTGGCCTCGCTCCCGCCGAAGAAGGTGCGCAGCGCGGGCGACTGGAAGAGCCGCTCCTCCCCCGGGGGCGAGAGCCGCAGCATCACCTCGCCGAAGCTGACCACGCGCTTCATCGCTCACCTCGCCGCGCGGCGTCGATCCCCGCGACCACCTGCCGCGCGCGCTCCGTGATCGCGGCGAAGTCTTCCGCCGCGACGAGCTGCGGGGCGACCAGCGCGCCGCCCAGCCCCACGGCGACGGCGCCGGCGGCGATCCAGGTGCCCACGTTCTCGGGCGTCACGCCGCCGGTGGGGATCAGGCGGAGGAAAGGCATGGGCGCCAGAACACCCTTGAGGAAGACGGGGCCGAGCGCGTCGGAGGGGAAGACCTTCACCAGGTCGGCGCCGGCTTCGTGGGCGCGGAGGATCTCCGTGGGGGTGAAGGCGCCGGGGAGGGCGGCGGCGCCCTGCCGCTGCGCCTCGGCGACCACCTCGGGCTTGAAGACGGGGGAGACGACGAACCGCGCGCCGGCCTCCACCGCCCGCCGCGCCGTGTCCGCGTCGAGGACCGATCCGACGCCGATCAGCATCTCCCCGTCTCCCTCGCGGGCCAGCCGGGCGACGGCCTCCAGCGCGCCGGGGACGGTCATCGTCACCTCGATGGCGGAGACGCCGCCGGCGTGGAGCGCCTCGGCGACGGGGAGGACCGCGTCGGGGGAGGGAAGGCGCACCACCGCCAGGGCGCCGAGCGCCTGGATGCGGCGGACGGTCTCGGCGCGCTCTTCGGCGCGGGGGGGCGACTCGGTGGAGATCGTCATCGGGTCCGGTTGATGATCATCCGTGCGTGGACGAACGTCCGAGCGAACCGGGGCGTCCGGTCCGCCGATCGTGCGGCGATGGGGCTGCGTGCGCGTCCCCGGCGACGGCGCCCCCTCCTGATCGCTGGGGCGACCTGTCCTCCCCCGTTCCGGGAGACGTTGGCGGAGCGGGCGGGCTCGCGTGCCGATCCTTTCGTGCTTCCTGGGCCGCGGCGGTCGCGGCCTTGGTCCGGGTGCGGCTGCCGGGCGGGCCTCGTGGCGGCCCGGGCTAGATCCTACGGCCCTGCCGTCACCTGCGTGGTTCGGGACGGCGGCGCGGCCGGGCCTCAGGATGACTGCTTGACTGCAACTGCGTAACGGCAACTGACCTCGATCTCTCGCCATCGAGCGACGCAGTCGCGTGTAGCCTCGTGCGCGGAGCTCTCGGCCGCACGGAATCTTGCTAGGTTTCCCGTAGTTCCAGCCGCGGCTTCAGCCGCCGGTCCACGGGGGCTCGCGTCTCACGCCGACGCGGCGGCGCCGAGATGCGCTTCCAGCGCGGCGGCGACGCCGTGCTCGCGCATGTGGACGAGCGCGCTCGCGACGGCGTCGACGAAGCCGGGGACGGCGGCGAGGTCGGCGCCCCAGAGCTCCGTGTCGGCGCAGACGGCGGCGGCGGCGTCGGCTTCGGACCGATCGTCGGGCCAGTGGGCGCGGACGCGGTCGGCCTGGTCGTCGGCGAGGCCGCGGCCTTCGTGGACGAAGCGGAGGTAGGCGGCGAATCCGAAGGCCAGCGAGTGCGGCGCGCGGCCGGTCCTCTCCGCGTGGCGGAGGATGGTCGGCACCACGCGGACGCGCATCTTCATCGTCTGCTGGAGGCTGATGTCCTGGAGCGCGTGGCGGACGTACGGGTTGGCGAAGCGGTCGAGCACGGCGTGCGCGTACCCCTCGCTCCCCGGCGCCTCCAGCGTGGGGACGATCTCGTCCAGCAGCACGTCGTTCAGGAACGGGCCCACGCGCGGGTGGCGCACGGCGTCCAGCACCGTCTCGCATCCGCAGAGCACGGCGGCGGGGACGGTGATGGTGTGCGCGCCGTTCAGCATCCGCACCTTCCGCTCGCGGTACGGCGCCACGTCCCCGGTGACGACGACGCCCGGGAGGTCGCCGAACGGCAGCCGCGCGCGCAGCTCCGCATCGCCCTGGACCACGAACAGGCGATACGCCTCGGCCACCGTCAGCAGCCCGTCGCGGTAGCCGATCTCCTCCTCGACCTCGGCGAGCGCGGCCGGCGTGCCGGGGACGATGCGGTCGACCAGCGTGTTGCAGAACGGCACCGCGTCCTCGATCCACCGCGCGAAGCGAGGATCGAGGTTCCACCGGTCGGCCAGGGCGAGGACGATCGCGCGCAGCCTGTCGCCGTTGTCCTCGATCAGCTCGCAGGGGAGGACCACGACGCCGCAGTCGGGATCGTAGTCGAAGGCGCGGGCGCGCTCGGCGAGGAAGCGGGTGAGCTTGCCGGGAAAGGAGCGAGGCGGCGACATCTCCGGCCGATCGCCCTCGTCCAGGACGATCCCCACTTCCGTCGTGTTGGAGAAGACGAGCTCCAGGCGCGGATCGCGGGCGCACTGCAGCACGCGGTCCCACTCGTCGGTGGCGGAGAGCGCGCGGCTTACGGAGCCGACGACGCGGCGCTCGTGCACGGCACGGCCGCCGTCCACGCCCTGCACGGCGAGGGTGAAGAGCCCGTCCTGGTCGCCCAGCACGCGGTCGCGCCCGCTCCCCGTGGACCCCACCATCACCACGCGCCCGCCAAAGCGGCCGGCGCGGTTGGCCTCGTCCAGGAACGGCTCCACGAAGCCGCGCAGGAACGCGCCCGTGCCGAACTGCACCGCGCGCTCCGGCAGGTCCAGCAGCTCCGGCGCGGGCGCGGCGACGTCGGTCCGCGCCTGGAAGGCGGCGGAGCGGACGAGGTCGCGGTTCAGGACGGGAAGGGGCATGGGTCGGGCGATTGCGCGGGTTCGGGCCAGGTTGAACGGAAGTGCTTAGTCCTTAGTGCTTAGTGCTTAGTCCTTAGTGGCGTCGGTCCTCGATGGTGGCGGCGGACCGGACACTAAGCACCAAGCACCAAGGACCAAGGACTTCTTTTTTCTTTTACAGCGTCACGCCGTCCTTCCAGATGGCGATCTCCCGGTAGCCGTTCCGCTCGTTGTTGGTCAGCACGCGGCCCGAGGCCACGTCCAGGATCAGCGCGAACAGCTCGTCGGCCAGGGAGTCCAGCGTGGCATCGCCATCGAGCAGCGCGCCGGCGTTGAAGTCGATCCAGTGCGGCTTCCGGCCGGCGACGTGGCTGTTGGACGAGATCTTCACCGTCGGCACGGGAAAGCCCAGCGGCGTGCCGCGGCCGGTGGTGAAGAGGAGCATCGTGGCGCCGCTCGTCACCATCGCCGTGGACGAGACGCCGTCGTTTCCCGGCGCCTCCAGCAGGGAGAGGCCGCCCGTCGAGGCGGGAGCGCCGTAGCGCAGGACGCGGCGGACGGTGGCGGCGCCGCCCTTCTGGATGGCGCCCAGCGACTTCTCCTCCAGCGTCGTCAGCCCGCCCGCCTTGTTGCCGGGCGAGGGATTCTCGTAGACCGGCTGGCCGTGGCGGAGGAAGTACTCCTTGAAGTCGTTCACCATCGAGACGACCGCGTGGAAGACCGACTCGTCCGCCGCGCGGTTCATCAGCACCTGCTCGGCGCCGAACATCTCCGGCACCTCGGTGAGGATCACGCCGCCGCCCATCGCCGTCAGCCGGTCCGCGATCCGGCCGACGAGCGGATTCGCCGAGATCCCGCTGAAGCCGTCCGATCCGCCGCACTTGTGGCCCAGGATCAGCTCGGACGCGGGACATTCCACGCGGACGTCGCCCTCCATCGCCGCCACCAGCTCGGCCACGGCGTCGATCCCCTCTTCCACCTCGTCCACCACGTCCTGCGTGTTGAAGAAGCGGAGGCGGCTCCGGTCCACGTCGCCCGCCATCGCCAGCAGCGAGTCCATCTGGTTGTTCTCGCAGCCCAGGCCGAGGACCAGCACGCCGCCCGCGTTCGGGTGGCGCAACAGGCCGGCGAGCACCTTCTGCGTGTTCTCCAGGTCGTCGCCCAGCTGGCTGCAGCCGTACGGGTGCGAGAAAGCGTGCACCCCGTCCACCCGCCCCGCGAACCGCTCGCCCGCCGCCCGCGCGATCCGCTCCGCCGCCGTGTTCACGCAGCCGACGGTGTTGACGATCCACACCTCGTTGCGCGTCCCCACCCGCCCGTTGGCGCGCCGGTAGCCCAGGAAGGTCGGGGCGGCGGGAGATGCGGATCCGTTGCGCCCGTTGGGATGATACGCGTACTCCAGCGTCCCCGAGAGCCGCGTCCGCAGGTTCTGCGAGTGCACCCACGTCCCGGCGGCGACCGGCGCCGTCGCCTCGCCGATGACGAAGCCGTACTTCACGACGGCCTCGCCCGGCTCCAGCGGATGGAGCGCGAGCTTGTGGCCGGCGGGGATGTCCTCGCCCAGCACCACGCGCGCGCCTTCGACCGCCACCTCCGTCCCCTCGTGCAGCGGGACGACGGCGACGGCGACGTTGTCGTCGGGGTGGATGCGGACGGCCAGCGGCGCCTCCATCACGCCCCCGCCAGCGCCGGCTCCGGCGACGACGCGCCGTCGGCGGAGGGCGAATCGATCGGGATCGCGCCGCCGAGCCTGTAGGTGTCGCGCGCCAGCTCGTACGCCAGCGCCCGCGCCATCTCGCGCGCGTCGTCCATCGTCACCACGTGGCGGGCGACCAGGCCGGCGAGGAAGTTGGCGTCCACGCGGCGGCTGAGGTCGTGGCGCGCGGGGATGGAGCAGAAGGCGCGCGTGTCGTCGTTGAAGCCGGCGGTGTTGTAGATCCCCGCCGTCTCCGTGGTCCGCTCGCGGAAGCGCTTCATCCCCTCCACCGAGTCGTGGAACCACCAGGGCGGCCCCAGGCGGAGCGCCGGGTAGTGCCCCGCCAGCGGCGCCAGCTCCCGCGCGTACGCCGACTCGTCCAGGGTGAAGAGGACGAGGGTGAGCCGCGGATCGTTCCCGTACGCGTTCAGCAGCGCGCGCAGGTTGCGCGTGTACTCGGTCGCCACGGGGATGTCGGCGCCCTTGTCCAGGCCGAAGCGCTCGAAGACGCGCGCGTTGTGGTCGCGGAAGGCGCCGGGATGCAGCTGCATCACCATCCCGTCCTCCGTGGACATCCGCGCCATCTCCATCAGCATGTGCGCCTCGAAGCGCCGCTGGTCCTCCGCCGTCGCCTCGCCCGATAGCGCGCGGGCGAAGAGGCGCGCCGCCTCGTCATCCACCAGCCGCTCCGTGTACGGCTCCAGCACCGCGTGGTCGGTGGAGGTGGCGCCCATCGACCGGAAGAAGGCGCGCCGCTCCTCCAGCGCGGAGATGAACGACGCGTAGTCGCCGATCGACGTCCCCGCCGCGCGGCCGAGCGCGTCGATCTCCGCGCGCCAGGCGGGAGACGCGATGCGCAGCACGGCGTCCGGGCGGAAGGCGGGGATGACGCGCCCGCGCCAGCCGGAGTCGCGGATGGCCCGGTGGTGCTCCAGCGAGTCCGCGGCCGCGTCCGTGGTCGACAGCACCTCGATGTTGAAGCGCTCGAAGAGGGCGCGCGGGCGGAACTCGGGGGAGCGGAGGCGCTCGGCGATCTCGTCGTAGACGCGCAGGGCCGTGCGCGCGTTCAGCCGCGTGCGCACGCCGAAGACGTGGTACAGCTCGTGGTCCAGCCACGCCCCCGTGGGCGTCCCGCGGAAGAGGTGGTACCGCTCGCCGAAGGTCCGCCAGATCTTCCGGGGATCGCCCTCCACCGGCGTCCCGTCGCGCGTGGGGATTCCCATGGCCTCCATGGGGACGCCCTGCGAGTAGAGCATCCGGAAGATGTAGTGGTCCGGGACCAGGATCAGCGCGGTCGGCTCGGGGAACGCCTCGTCCTTCGCCAGCAGCGCCGGATCGACGTGCCCGTGCGGGCAGATCAGCGGAAGACCCTCCGTCTCCTCGTACAGCGCGCGCGCGGCCGAGCGGACGGACGGGTCCGGGTCGAAGAAGCGGTCCTCGTGCAGCACGAGGGCGTCCGCGTCGGGGGTGGAGAGGCGGCGGGCGGAGTCCATCTGGGCGACTGGCCTCTTGCGGGGAAGCGGGCGAGCCCGCATTTTGTTCTCAGTTGGAACTAACGTGTCGAACGTAATCACATCCGCATCGGCGCGCAACCGTTTAGATTCCCAGCCCGGCCCGTCGCCACCCGTTCCCGCTAGCCCGACCGGAGAGACCGTGAGGAAGATCGACGTCCGCAACTTCACGCTCGCCACGCGCTCGACCTCGCGGGAGATCAACCGCCAGATCCTGCTGAACCTGGTGCGCGAGCACCAGCCCATCTCCCGCGCCGACCTGGCGCGGCGGATGAACATCGGCCGCGGGCGCGTGACCGCTCTGGTCAACGAGCTCCTGGAGGAGGGCGCCGTCTACGAGGGCGCCACCGTGGACACGGCGCGCGGCCGCAAGCCGCAGATGCTGCACATCCGCACCCGCGACCGTCTGGTGGTGGCGGCGGACGTGCGCTTCAGCCGCACCTACCTGATGCTCTCGGACTTCGGCGGGACGCAGATCGCGCTGGAGACCTTTCCCACCAGGGTGGATCCCGCGGAGCTGGTGGCGGAGCTGGCCTCGCGCATCGAGCGGATGCTGCGCACCTACGGGAGCGAGGGGATCTGCGAGGGGATCGGGCTGGTGGTCCCCGGCATGGTGGACCAGCGCACGGGGCGCGTGCTGGCCTCGCCGCAGCTGGGGTGGCACGACGTGGACATCCGCGACTCGCTCTCGGCGGCCACGGGGATGACGGTGCAGGTGGAGAACGCGCCCATCGCCTGCGCCCTCGCGCAGATGTGGCTGGGGCAGCGCGGCGGCGACGCGGGCGACTTCGTCTACGTGACGGTGGGTGACGGCGTGGGCGCGGGCGTGGTGGTGAACGGGCAGGTGATGCGCGGCGCCAGCCACACGGCGGGCGAGTTCGGCCACGTGCCGCTGCACCCGGATGGGCCGAAGTGCCTCTGCGGGGCGCGCGGGTGCTGGGAGGCGCACACGTCGAATCTCGCCACGCTCTCGCGCTACCTGGGGAAGGAGCTGTCGCCCACGGCCACGCGCGCGCTGCTGGAGGAGACGTCGCTGACCATGGACGAGCTGATCACCCGCGCCCGCACGGGGGACGCGCGCGCCCGCGAGGTGCTGGACGAGACGGGGCGGTACCTGGGGCGCGGCCTGTCGATGATCGTGAATGCGCTCAACCCGTCGCGCATCTTCATCGGCGGCGAGGTGACGGCCGCGTGGGACCTGATGGAGCCCTGGGTGCGCGCGGAGATCGAGGCGCGCGCGCTCACGAAGGCCGCCGCGGCCACGCCCATCATCCCCGAGCAGACGGTGGCGAACCCGCGGCTGCGCGGCGCCGTGGCGCTGGTGGCCGCGCCGGAGTTCGCGGCGCCGGAGATCGCGTAGGGAGGCGGCGAGGGCGACGGAGGCCGGCGGCATTCGCGGATTGTTTCGCGAATCGACGAAGGGTGGTGCGCGCCCGCGGCTTCCGCACCGGAGGGTGAACCCTCCGGCTGGAACCACGGGAAGCCTCGCCATGGCTCCGCGCGGGGGATAACTCGGTGGGGCGAGGCTGCACGCGACTGCGTCGCTCGGCGTCGTGGCCGATGGTGGAGCGCGCGCCGTTGCTGTTGAAGCCTTGCCTGCGCGATGACAATCCGCCGCACCGTCCTTTGCGGCAGGGCTTTCCGTGGTTCTAGCCGGTGGCTTCAACCACCGGCGCGAGGGCTCGGCGCCGCACCGATGCCGACGCCGCGCGGATGCCTCGCGGATGCGCTCGGGACGACGAAACCGTTGGGCTCCGGCGTGGATCGCCGGGAATCGCTCGTGGCATTCAATCGAGGGAGTGGTCGTGATCCCACCGGATGGCGTCTCGCGGCGCGATTTTCTTCGGAGCCTCGGGATCGGGGCGGGGGCGGCGCTGGTGCTGCCGTTCGGGGCGGCCTGCTCGCGCTTCGGGCAGGTGGCGGGCGCGCCGGGGGCGGCATCGGCGGCGGGCGAGGTGATCGGGTGGGATCGGGTGCCGGGGATCCTGGCGCGGATCGTGGCGCCTCGCTTCCCGGATCGCGATTTCCCCATCACCCGCTACGGCGCGGTGGGGGACGGCACGACGGACTGCACGGCGGCGTTCCGCGCGGCCGTCGCGGCGTGCGCGGAGGCGGGCGGCGGGCGCGTGGTGGTGCCGGAGGGGCGCTTCTTCACGGGGCCGATCCATCTGCGGTCGAACGTCAATCTGCACGTGCAGCGGGGCGCGACGATCGCGTTCAGCACGGATCCGCGGGCGTATCTGCCGGCGGTGTTCACGCGCTGGGAGGGGATGGAGATGATGGGGTACTCGCCGCTCATCTACGCCTTCGAGCAGGAGAACGTGGCCGTCACGGGCGAGGGGACGCTGGACGGGCAGGCGGCGGAATCCAACTGGTGGCCGTGGAAGGGCGCCTGGAAGACGCACCCCGAGTGGGACCGCGTCCCCAACCAGAAGCCCGCGCGCAAGCGGCTGGAGGAGATGGTGGAGGCGGGCACGCCCGTCGCCCGGCGCGTCTTCGCCGAGGGCTCGTACCTGCGCCCGCAGTTCATCCAGCCCTACCGCTGCCGCAACGTGCTGATCGAGGGCGTCACCATCGTCCGCTCGCCGATGTGGGAGATCAACCCCGTCCTCTGCACCAACGTCACCGTCCGAAACGTCCAGGTGGCCACGCACGGCCCCAACAACGACGGCTGCAACCCCGAGTCCTGCCGCGACGTGCTGATCGAGGGGTGCACCTTCGACACGGGCGACGACTGCATCGCCATCAAATCGGGGCGGAACGCGGACGGGCGCAGGATTAATGTTCCGAGCGAGAACATTATCGTCCGCAACTGCCGGATGAAGGACGGGCACGGCGGGGTGACGCTGGGGAGCGAGATCAGCGGCCACGTGCGCCACGTCTTCGTGGAGAAGTGCGAGATGGATTCGCCGAATCTCGATCGCGCGCTGCGCTTCAAGAACAACGCGCTCCGCGGCGGGATCCTGGAGCACGTCTACATGCGAGACGTCACCGTGGGGCAGGTGGCGGACTCGGTGCTCTCCGTGGACCTCTTCTACGAGGAGGGCCAGTCGGGGCCGTACACGCCGGTGATCCGCGACGTGGAGATGCGCAACGTGACGAGCCGCAAGAGCCGCTACGGGCTGTACATGCGCGCCTACGAGAAGAGCGAGATCTCGGACGTGCGCATCATCGACTCGCGCTTCGACGGGGTGGAGCGGGGGAACGTGACGGAGGGGGTGCGCGGGCTCCGCTTCGCCGGCTCGTTCATCAACGGCCAGCCCGCCTCGCCCACCTCGCACCTGGCGCGGACGAAGACGGACGCGGACCTGCGCCCCAGCGACGTGCGCACGACGGAGACGCGGCCCGCGCAGCCGCGGTGAGCGGGATGCCGACCTCGCTCTCCCGCCGCGGCTTCCTGGCCGCCGCATCGTTCGGCGCGCTCGGCGCCGCCCTCGCGCCGCGCGAGGCCGGCGCCCGGGCGCTGCGCGCGTTCGCCCCGGATCCGGGCGCGGACGACGCGGCGGAGCTGGCGGCCATCCTCCGCCGCATCGTCCCGCCCGTCTTCCCCGCGCGCGACTTCCGCGTGACCGACTTCGGCGCGGTGGGCGATGGATCGACGGGGAACCGCGCGGCGTTCGCGAAGGCGGTGGATGCGGCGAACGCGGCGGGCGGCGGGCGCGTGATCGCCCCCGCCGGGCGATGGTTCCTCGACGGGCCGATCCACCTCAAGAGCAACGTCGAGCTGCACGTCGAGGAGGGCGCCACGATCCGCTTCAGCGCGGACCCGGCGCACTATCTCCCGCTCGTCCTCACCCGCTGGGAGGGGACGGAGGTCTACAACTACTCGCCGCTGATCTACGCCTACCAGGCCAACAACGTCGCCATCACGGGCGGCGGGACCATCGACGGCAACGGGAAGGCGGAGTTCGCCGGGTGGCGCCAGAAGCAGGACGCGGACGTCGACCGCCTGCGGCAGATGGGGATCGACGGCGTGACGGTGCGGGAGCGCGTCTTCGGGCCCGGGCACTGGCTGCGGCCGGGGATGATCCAGCTCTGGGGATGCCGCAACGTCCTCCTGGACGGCTTCACGCTGGTCGATTCGCCGTTCTGGAGCGTGCACACGGTCTACTGCCAGAACGTGACGGCGCGCGGGCTCACCATCACCACGCACAACCCCAACAACGACGGCGTCGACCCGGAGTCGTCCGTGGACGTGCTCGTCGAAAGATGCACCTTCGACACCGGCGACGACTGCATCGCCATCAAGAGCGGGCGCGACCAGGACGGGTGGCGGGTGGGGCAGGCGTCGGAGAACATCGTGGTCCGCGACTGCGACTTCACCTCGCTCAAGGCGGCGCTCTGCCTGGGGAGCGAGATGTCGGGCGGGGTGCGCAACGTCTTCCTGCACGACGTTCGCGTGCGGAAGACGTTCACCGGCATCTACTTCAAGACCAACCTGGACCGCGGCGGCTCCATCCGGCACGTGCGCATCCGCGACGTGCCCATGGGCGAGGCGGAGATCTTCATCAACTTCACCACCGCCTACCAGGGCTACCGCGGCGGCCAGCACGCGCCGGACGTGGGCGACGTGCGCATCGAGAACGTCACCTGCGAGCGCGCCGCGACGGGGATCCGCATCGTCGGGGTCCCCGCCGCGCCGATCCGCGACGTGACGCTGCGCAACGTCGTCCTTCGATCGACTCCCGCGCCGCACGAGATCCGCCACGTCACGGGCTTTCGCGCGGAGAACGTCCGCGTCAACGGCGCCCCGCTGTCGCTCCCGGCCACCATCGCCTGACCGGAGGATGATGAGAATCGCACGCACGCTCCGCGCGGCTTCCGCCCTCGCCATCGCCCTCGCATCGATCGCGATCGCGCCGACGACGGCCGACGCGCAGGTGGCGCATCTCCAGGCGGGCGAGGGGCTGGGGGAGGGATCGCGCCAGCCGGGAGATGCGCCGCTCCCCATCCCCAACGCATCGCCGCGCCCCCGCCGCTCCTCGGACGGTCGGCCGTGGTCGGTGCGCGTGGCGGAGTCGGTGATGCGCCGCAACCCGCAGAACCACCGGCGGTGGGACTACACGCAGGGCGTCGTCCTCGGCGCCATCGAGCGCGTGGCCCTCGCGCGCCGCGACGATGCGATGCTGGGCTACGTGAAGGCCAACATGGACCGCTGGGTGAAGCCCGACGGCGCCATCGAGGGCTACGCGATGGCCGACTACAACATCGACGAGATCTCGCAGGGCCGCCTCCTCTTCGGCCTCTACGGGCGCACGCGCGACGAGAGGTATCGCAAGGCGGCCGACCTCCTCCGGCAGCAGCTGCGCACCCATCCGCGCACGGCCGAGGGGGGCTTCTGGCACAAGGGGATCTATCCGCAGCAGATGTGGCTGGACGGCCTCTACATGGGCCAGCCCTTCTTCGCCGAGTACGCCAGGACGTTCGACGAGCCGGCCGCGTTCGACGACATCGCGAAGCAGTTCCTCCTGGTGGCGCGCCACACCCGCGATCCCCGCACGAGCCTGATGTACCACGCCTGGGACGCCGCGAAGGCGCAGCCGTGGGCGGACAGCGCGACCGGCCTCTCGCCGCACTTCTGGGGGCGGGCGATGGGGTGGTACGTGATGGGAGTCGTCGAGACGCTGGAGCACTTCCCCGCGAACCACCCGGACCGCCCCGCGATGATCCAGACGCTGCGCGACGCGGCGGAGGGGATCGCCCGCGTGCAGGACCCCGTCACCGGGCTCTGGTGGGACGTGATGGACCAGCCGAACCGCGTGGGGAATTATCTCGAAGCCAGCGCCTCCAGCATGTTCGCCTACTCGCTCGCGAAGGCGGCGCGGCTGGGCTGGATCGACCCCAGGTACCGTGAGACCGCCGAGCGCGGCTTCGACGGGCTGCTGTCGAACCTGGTCCGGGAGAACGCCGACGGGACGGTGTCGCTGATCAACGTGGTCCAGGTCTCCGGCCTGGGCGGCAACCCGCGCCGCGACGGATCGTACCGCGACGGGAGCTACGCCTACTACGTCAGCGAGCCGGTGGTGACGGACGACTACAAGGGCGTGGGCCCCTTCATCCTCGCCGCCCTGGAGCTGGGCCGTTGAGGGCGGATTCGCGGGGCGAGCCCTTCGTCCGCGGCGCCGACCGCCCGTGGACCGACCTCGGCGGCGGAGTCAGCCGCCAGATCCTGGGGCACGACGAGGCGGTGATGATGGTGCGCGTGCGCTTCGAGGCCGGCGCGGTGGGGTCGCTGCATCACCATCCCCACCGGCAGCTCAGCTTCGTGCAGTCCGGGCGCTTCCAGGTGGAGATCGGGGGCAGGACGCAGACGCTCGGCGCGGGCGACTCGTTCTTCGTGGCGCCGGAGGTGGAGCACGGGGTGGTGGCGATGGAGGCGGGGGTGCTGGTGGACGTGTTCGCCCCCGCGCGCGAGGACTTCCTGGAACGGGGCGACGGATGAACGGGCTCTTCTCGCTGGAGGGAAAGCGCGCGCTGGTGACCGGCGCCAGCCGCGGCCTGGGCCAGGCGATGGCCGTGGCGCTCGCGGAGGCCGGCGCGGACGTCGTCTGCGCCAGCACGCGGCGCGCGGGGACGGACGACACGGCGGCGTTCATCCACGCCGCCGGACGCCAGGCGTGGCAGGTGGAGGCCGACCACGGCGACCGCGCCTCCGTCGCGGCGATGGCGGACGAGGCGGAGCGGCTGGCGGGGCCCATCGACATCCTGGTGAACAACGCCGGGACCATCCGCCGCCACCCGGCCGCCGAGTTCCCGATGGAAGAGTGGGACGCGGTGATCCGCACCAACCTGGATTCCGTCTTCCAGCTCAGCCAGCGCTTCGGGAAGGGAATGATCGAGCGGGGGGCGGGGAAGATCGTGAACGTCGCCTCGCTCCTCTCGTTCCAGGGCGGGATCACCGTGCCGGCGTACACGGCCAGCAAGCACGCCGTCGCGGGGCTGACGAAGGCGCTGGCGAACGAGTGGGCGCGCCACGGCGTGCAGGTGAACGCCATCGCCCCCGGCTACTTCTCGACGGACAACACGCAGCGCCTGCGCGACGACGCCACCCGCCACGCCGAGATCTCCGCCCGCATCCCCGCCGCCCGCTGGGGCGACCCCGAGGATCTCGCCGGAGCCGTGGTGTTCCTGTCGTCACGGGCGAGCGACTACGTGAACGGGCACGTGCTGGTGGTGGATGGGGGATGGATGGCGCGGTAGGGACGGGATCGCGCGATGGCGGTCGCACCGGCGCCTGAAGACGCCGGCTAGAACTACGGGAAGCCTCGCCACGATCTTGTGCGGCGGAGTGTTCGGTGGGGCGAGGCTGCACGCGACTGCGTCGCTCGGTTGCGTTGCCGTTCCGCCGTTGCCGTCAAGCAGTCATCCTGAGGCCCGGCCGCGCGAATCTGCCCCGTAGGATCTAGCCGGCGACAAGCGAGGCCCGGGCGCGGCAGCGACGAGACGGCCTCGGCCGCCAACCGCCGAGGATCGCGCGATGGCGGGGGGATGCGCGGAGGTGGCGCGGGCGACATGGTGCGGAGCGTGGCCGCGGCCCTCGTCCAGGCGGTTGAAACCGCCGGCTACAACTGCACGAAGCCTCGCAACGATTCGGCGTGGCGGATGGTGCGGTGCACGAGGCTGCACGCGACTGCGTCGCTCGGTCGCGGGGCGAGATGGATGGTGCGCGCGCCGTTGCTGTTGAAGCCTTGCCCCACGCGGCACCCGCGGCCGCACCGCCGCCCGTCCGGCAAGGCTTTCCGTGGTCCTAGCGGGTGTGTTCACGCACCCGCGCGGAGGCGTCGGCCGCAGGGATCGCTGCTTGATCGCGTGGAACGCACGATCGCGCCGCTGGCCGGCAGCCGGGGCCACACGACATCGACATTCGAAACGAGGACCGATGCACTATCTCCCCTCGCCCGCCGAGACGCGGCGCATGGATACGCCGGAGCTGCGCGACCGCTTTCTGCTGGAGGACGTCTTCCAGCCCGGGAGCGTGACGCTGCGCTTCGTGGTGGACCTGGACCGCGTGGTCATCGGCGGCGCGGTGCCGACGGGTGGGGCGCTGAGACTGGAGGCGCCGCCGGAGATGGCGGCGGAGTCGTTCACCGAGCGCCGCGAGATCGGCATCCTCAACGTCGGCGGCGACGGAAGCGTCACGGTGGATGGCGAGCGGCACGCGATGGCCTTCCGCGACGGGCTGTACGTGGGGCGCGGAAGCCACGAGATCGCCTTCGAGAGCGGCGACGCGGCGAATCCGGCGCGCTTCTACCTCGTCAGCTATCCCGCGCACGCCGAGTATCCCACCACCCACGTCGCCCACGCCGACGCGGAGGCGACGGAGCTGGGGACCGCCGCGACGGCCAACCGGCGCATCCTCCGCAAGTACTTCCACCCCGGTGGCGTCCGGACGGCGCAGCTGGTGATGGGCGTCACGGAGCTGCTGGAGGGGAGCGTGTGGAACACCATGCCGGCGCACACGCACGCCCGCCGCACCGAGGTCTACCTCTACTTCCGCGTCCCGGAGGACGCCGTCGTCTTCCACCTGATGGGCGAGCCCCATCAGACGCGCCACCTCGTCGTCCGGGACGGGGAGGTGGCGCTCTCGCCGGGGTGGTCCATCCACTCCGGCGCGGGGACCACCAGCTACTCCTTCTGCTGGGCGATGGGCGGCGAGAACCAGGTGTTCGCCGACATGCAGGGCGTATCCATGGACGCCCTCCGCTGATCCAGGCCGCGATCCAGCCGCAGATGCCGATCTCCAACCCGGAGCCGTCGATGTCCCGAATCGCCCGCGCGTCCACCCTCGCCCTCTGCGCCCTCGCCGCCCTCCCGGCCGCGGCGGCCGCGCAGAACGGCGGGGTGATGGTCCGCGCCGAGAACCCCATCGCCGCCGAGCGGCGCGACGAGGTGCTGGAGCTTTCGTGGGCGGATCTCCGCCGCGCGCTTCCTTCCATCTCCCCCGAGCGCGTCCGCGTGGTCGACGCCGCCACCGGCGCCGAGGCGGTCACGCAGACCATCGACAACGACGGCGACGGATCGGTCGACCAGCTCCTGGTCCTCACCGGCTTCTGGCCGAACGAGCGCAAGGAGCTGCGCGTGGAGGCCCGCGCCCGCGCCGCCGCGCCCGCCGCCCGCGTCCACGCGCGCCACGACGACCATCGCGACGACGTGGCGTGGGAGAGCGACCGCATCGCCTTCCGCATCTACGGCCAGGGGCTGTGGAACGCGAAGGAGTACGAGCCGCTGGTGAGCAGCGGCATCGACATCTGGCCCAAGCGCGTCCGCGACCTGATCGTCGAGAAGTGGTACGCCAGGGGCCACGACCAGTACCACCGCGACACCGGCGAGGGCGCCGACTTCTACACGGTGGGCCCCACGCTCGGCGCGGGCGGGATCGGCGTGCTCTCGGAGGGCAGGGTGATCTCGGCGAAGAACTTCCGCTCGCACCGCATCCTCGCCACGGGGCCCATCCGCGCCGTCTTCGAGCTGACCTACGATCCGTGGGACGCGGCCGGCGCGCGGGTGAGCGAGGTGCGGCGCATCACCATCGACGCCGGGCAGAACCTGTATCGCCAGGAGACCACGCTGCGGGCGGACGGGCGCGCGGATCTCCCGTTCGTCACCGGCACCGTGAAGCGCGAGGGGCTGGTGGGCTCCAACCGCCGCGGCGCGCAGTGGGGATGGCTGGCGACGTGGGGCCCCGTGGAGCGCAAGAACGGCGGCCACGGAAGCCTGGGCACCGCCGTGCTGCTGCCGAGCGATCGATTCACTGACGTGGCGGAGACCGGCGACCACTATCTCGCCGTCGCCACCGCGCGCTCGGGGACGCCTGTGGTGCAGTACGCCGGCGCGGGATGGACGGCCAGCGGCGACTTCCGCTCCGTGGAGGACTGGTGGCGCTACCTCGACACCTTCGCCGAGCGCCTCGCCAACCCCATCCGCCTCACCATCGGCGCCGGCGCGACCGCCTCGCGCTGACGATGGACGATCGCGATCCGGGCACGATGACGCGCCGCCAGGCCATCGCCACGCTCGGTGCCCTGGCGCTGCCGTTCGATCTCGCGGGAGCGGGAGATGGGGATCGGGGGATGGATCCGCTTCCATCGGCGGATGCGCATCTCCCGACCGCGGACGGCCCCGATCTCGGCAACCTGTACGGGACGATCGACTGGATCGCACGCGAGAGCGCGCCGTCGCTGTCGTTCCTGGATCCGCGCTGGCGATCGCTGGAGGCGTGGAAGACGGCGGCGCGGGATGCGCTCCATCGCGCGCTCGCCTTCGATCCTGATCCCGATCCCGTGCGTGGCGAGACCGTCGGGCGCGAGGAGCGCGAGGGGTTCAGCGTGGAGACGGTGCGCATCCACGCATCTCCCGCGTACGTCATCCCCGCTCGCGTGCTCGTGCCGAGCGGGCGGCGCGGGCGGCTCCCGGCGGTGGTCGCGCTGCACTGCCACGGCGGCCAGTACGAGTGGGGCGCCGCCAAGCTCGTCTCCTCGCCGGACGATCCGCCGGCGCTCGTCGACTATCGCCAGCGCTTGTACGGAGGCCGCGCGATCGCGGAGGAGATGGCGCGGCGCGGCTTCGTGGTGATCGCCATCGACGCGTTCTACTTCGGCGAGCGGCGGCTGCGCCCCGACATCCTCCCCGCCGAAACCGTCCCCGCCGACGCGCGCGACGCCTTCCGCTCCCTCGCCACCCTGGCCGAGGGCACGCGCGAAGGCAACGCCGCGCGGAACCGCGTCGCCGGCGCGTACGAGGCCGTGGTGGCGAAGACGCTGCTCGCGGCGGGCGCGTCGTGGCCCGGCGTGCTGGCGTGGGACGACCGGAGGACGATCGACTACCTGGGCACCCGCGCGGAGGTCGATCCGGCGCGCATCGGCTGCGTCGGCCTCTCCGGCGGCGGCCTGCGCGCGGCGATGCTGGGCGCGGCCGATCCGCGCGTCAGGGCGGCGTGCGTGGCGGCGTGGATGACCAGCCTCTCCGGGCTGCTGCCTTCGCACGCGCGGCGGCACACCTGGATGGCGTACACCCCCGGCCTCCGCCGCTCGCTCGACCTCCCCGACGCCGCCGCGCTCGTCGCCCCCGGCGCGCTCCTGGTGCAGCAGGCGTCGCGCGACACGCTCTTCCCCATGAGCGGGATGCGCTCCGCCGTCGACCGCGTCGCCGCCATCTACGCCAAAGCGGGGATCGCGGAGCGTTTCCGAGGCACCTTCCACGACGCCCCGCACTCCTTCACCCCGGCTATGCAGGAAGAGGCCTTCGCCTGGCTGGAGCGCTGGCTGTGATCGGCTGATCGGGATCGGTTGATGGACGACGAAAAGCCCGGCCGGGTGATCCCGGTCGGGCTTCGATTTTCATCTGACGATGGTGATCCGTCGCCGTTCGGCAGCCATCCCACGCCCGTTACAGGCCTCGATCTTCATCCCGACGTCAACGATCCGTTGCCGTTAAGCAGTCATTCCAGGCCCGGTCGCGCGGACCTGCACCGTACGCAATTGACGGCAGGGCCGTGGAATCTAGCCGGGGCACGTGCGAGGCCCGGGCGCGGCAGCGTCGAGAACGCCGCGGCCGCAACCGCCGGGGTCTCGCGCGAACATCCGGCATTCGCGCGATCCCTGGCTGTTGCGGCCGCGGTTGTGTCGTCGCTGCCGCGCCCGGGCCTCTCGCTCGAAGGCTAGATTCCACGGGCCTGCCGGCGGTGTCGTACGGGCGGGTTTCAGCGCTGCCGGCCCTGGAATGACTGCTTAAAAGCAACGACGTTGGGGTGATTGGCCAACCCCGGCCCGGATTGCGACGGATCCAGCGGAACGGCGATCAGTCACGCGGGGCGCGGACGTTCCAGGCTCGGACGAGGTCGGGGCGGTATTCGTCCAGCAGGTACTCGGTGGCCGGGCGCACGGGGCAGTCGGCGTCGGTGCACGCGATGCGCACGATCTCGCTGCTCGCCGGGTGCGCTTCGAAGGCTGCTTCGGCGCCGCAGAAGGGGCAGTCGAGCAGCGTCGCGCGGCTTCGGTCGGGGGGCGCGCCGGGGGCGCTCATCATCAGGGTCAACGGCAACATGCCTCGCTCTCGTCCCGCGGTTCGCATCGTCCTTCTCGTTCGGACTCGAACGTAACGGGTCGCGGGCAACCCCGGTGTCACCCGGACCGGGTGAATCTCCCGCTCAGAGCCCGAAGCGCATCAGCACCATGCAGCCGAGGAGCACGGCGACCAGCGCGAGCGTGACCGCCGCCTCGCGCCGCAGGAAGGCGGCGGCGCCCGGGCGGAACGCGTCGCCGTCGAACACGCGCGGCGGAATGCGCGTCCCCGACCGCGCGCCGCGCGCGATCAGCATCCCCATGATCACCAGCGCTGCGATGAACGTCCAGCCGTAGGGGGATTGGAAGAGAACGCGCCAGGAGCGCACCGGCCCCAGCGCCGTCCCCCGCACGATCCCCATCCCCATCACCACCATCCCCGAGATCCCCATCACCGGCCCCACGGCCGCCCCGAGCGCCGGGAGCGTCGCCTTCGCCTCGGGCGCGGGGCGGCGCAGCATGGCCGGCCACACGGCTAGGTGCATGAACGCCTGGCCCCCCGCCCAGATCACCCCCGCCACCACGTGCACCCACTGCACGATGATCAGCCACGTCAACGCCGCCTCCCTGATTCCCGGTTTCCCATGCCCCGCACGGCGAACGCGGAAAGCTGTCGGCCAGCTGGGTGATCGCGCGTCACCCGGATCGGGTGATCGTGTCGCGAAGCTGAACGGCGTCTGGATTCTGGACGGCGGGAGAAGTGGGCGTGCTCGGCGGCGGGAAGATGCGAGAAAGACGTATCGTGTTTCGACGCTTCGGTTTACATGGATTGGACGTGCTTCAGGCGAGGATCGTTTTTCGATGGAATTGTTCCCGATCGGGAACGAAGTGGAGGGCATGGTCCTGGCACTCGGGGGGCGCCGTCAATGATCCCTCTCATCCCTCTACGGAGACGATCCCATGTACGAGCAGCTTCCTTCGCGCTTCCAGATGCGGGTGCACCTGCAGGCCCTGGTGAACGCCCTGCGCCGCCCCACCTCGGACGTCGCGAAGCTGGTGCGCATGACCGAAAACGCCATCGACGTCCTGGACCGCGCCGAGCCCGACGAGAAGACGCTGCGCAGCCGCTTGGTGTGGCTCAAGATCGCGCTGGAGGGCGACCGCTCCATGGACCGCGGCAAGTACGCCGCCGAGCTGGACAACAGCTCCGTCCGCTTCGCGTGGACCCCCACCGCCCGCGCCCCCGAGCGGCGGAGCGCCGCCACGGAGCTGCACGCGAAGGTGGCGTAGCTCCCTCCCCCGGATTCTCGTCATCCCGAGGCCGGTCCCACCCGACCGGCACCCACGCCCAGAACGGCAGGCCGAAGGATCCACGGCCTGCCCACGCTCCATCCGACGAACCCCGCGGAAGCCCTTCCGCGCGGGCGATGGTCAGCGCAGCGCGAGGCGGCGCGCGGCCTCGCGTGCCTGGCGGCGCGTGGAGACGCCGAGCTTCTGGTAGATGCGCTTCAGGTGCGTCTTGATGGTGTTCACCGAGACGATCAGCTCGCGGGCGATCTCGGGGTTCGACAGCCCCTCGCCCACGAGCCGGAGCACCTGCTGCTCCTTCCCGCTCAGCGGCTCGCCCGCGTGCGCCAGCGGCGAGTCGCCGCCGGCCGCGCGCGGATCGGCGTGCGCGGCCTCCAGGACGGCGCGGGCGAAGACGGCCAGCGGCTCGCGCCGCAGCGAGGGGAGGGCGGAGCGGAGGAGGGCGACCAGCGGCCGGCCCTCGTCCAGGAACGGCCGGATCGCGCCGGCCGGGTGCGCCGCGGCCAGCGCGGCCGCCAGCGCCTGCGCCGCCGCCGCGGGGCGCGAGCGCGCCGACTCCGCCAGCGCCGTCACCAGCAGGATCTCGATCTCCCCCCGCGCCCGCCCGTTCTCCCGCGCCTCCGCCCGCAGCGGCGCCAGGAGGTCGACCGCGCGGGCCGCCTCGCCCTCCGCCAGCAGGAGGCGCGCGGCGAGAAGGGATTCGCGCTCGCGCTGCGGCGCCGGGAGCTCCGCGCCCGCCTCGCCGTGCAGCGCGTACCACCGCCGCGCCGCCGCCGCGTCGCCCTCGGAGAGCGCGATGCGGGCGCGCCACCCCTCCATCTCCCGCGCCACCTCCGGCCGCAGCGGCTCCGCGGCGATGGCGTGCAGCTCCCGCAGCGCATCCCCCGCCTCCCCCCGCGCGAAGGCCATCCGCGCCAGGAGGAGGGAGGACTGCGCCCACAGCTCGTCGTCCCCCGCCACGCGGGCGATGGCGTACGCCTCCTCCGCCTGCCGCGCGGCGGAGACCGCGTCGTTGCGGTCCCACGACAGCGCGGCGAGGCCGAGCCGCGCGCGGCCGCCGGTGTACGCGCTCTGCTTGGGGTTGAGCGGCGTCTCCGCCAGCCGCGCCAGCACCTGCTCGTAGAACGCCGCCGCCTCCCCCGCCTCCCCGCGCATGGCGCAGACGTCGCCCAGCATCAGCAGCGCCGAGCAGCTTCCGTAGACGTTGCCGGCCGCCTCGCAGCGGGCGCGCGACTCCTCCGCCAGCCGCCGCGCCTCGCCCAGCCGCCCCGCGCGCACCTCCAGGTAGGCGACGAAGACCAGCGCGATCCCCCGCCACTGGCTTTCCTCCGGCGGAAGCTGCTCCAGCCCCGCCCGCGCCGCCGCCGCCATCCGCGGCAGGTCGCCGCGCCAGAACGCCACCATGGAGCGGAGCACCGAAAGCTCGCCCCACGGCTGCCCGCCGTTCTCCCCGCTCTCCCACGCCGCCTCCGCCCGCCGCAGCGGCACCTCCACCGGCGCCAGCGCCGCCGGATCGCGCCGGTCCGAGGTGAAGAGGAGGGCGACGGCGTGCAGGAAGCAGAGGCGGGGACGGCGCTCGATCACCTCCACCGGGAGCGCGTCCAGCCAGCGGCGGAGCGTGGCGTAGGTGTTTTGCATCAGCTCCGGGCGCGCGACGCGCTCCATGAGCCCGGCGGCGCGGGGGAAGGCGCGGGCGGTGAGCGCGGCCTCCACCGCCTCGCCCAGCATCCCGTGCTCCTCGTGCCAGCGGCTGGCCCGCTCGTGCAGCGCGCGCACGCCCTCGTCCCCGAAGCGCTGGAGGGCGCACTCGCGCACCGCGTCCGCGAAGAGCGCGTGGAAGCGGTACCACGTCCGCCCGCCCTCGTCCCCCAGCGCGACGACGAAGAGCCGCGCCCGCTCCACCTCTTCCAGCAGCGCCGCCGCCCCGCTCCCGCCCGTCACCGCGTCGCAGAGCGCGGGCGTCAGCCGGCCCAGGAAGGCGGTGCGCAGAAGGAATTCGCGCACCGGCTCCGGCTGCGTGGCCAGCACCTCGGAGGCCAGGTAGTCGCGGACGTGCCGGTGGCCGCCGCCGAACGCCTCCAGCGAGCGCCGCGCCTCGCGGTCCGGCTTCCCCTGGATGGCGAGCGCCGCCAGCCGCAGCCCGGCCGCCCATCCCCCCGTGCTCCGCGCCAGCCGCGCCGCGTCGCCGCCCCCGGCCAGCGAGGGCGCCACCTGCGCCAGGAAGCTGCGCGTCTCCTCGGCCGAGAAGCGCAGGTCGTCCGGCCCCAGCTCGGCCACCTCGCCGCGGGCGCGCAGCCGGGCCAGCGGGAGCGCCGGCTCGGCGCGCGTGACCAGCACCAGGTGGAGCGTGGGCGGGAGATGGTCCACCAGGAACGCCACCTGCTCGTGGATCCTCTCCGAGGCCAGGGCGTGATAGTCTTCCAGCACCAGCACGCACCGCCCGGGAAGCGCCGCCAGCGCGTTGAGGAACGCCGTCAGCACCGCCTCCCACGGCGGCTGCTGCGCGCGGAGGAGACGGGCCGCCGCGCCTCCCACGGAAGCGCCGAACCCCTCCGCCGCCGCCAGCACGTAGCGCCAGAAGCGCGCGGGATCGTCGTCCTCCGGCTCCAGCGACACCCAGGCGTGCGCGGGCCCGCCGGCGGCGCCGCGCTCCGCCAGCCACCCGGCCACCAGCGTGGTCTTCCCGGACCCCGCCGGCGCGCAGACCAGCGTGAGCCGGCGGTCGAGCCCGGCATCCAGCCGCTCGGTCAGCCCGCGCCGCGTCACCAGCGGCGCCCGCAGCCGCGGCGGCGCCAGCTTGGTGCTCAGCAGCTCGCCACCCCCGTCCCCGCGATCCGTCATCGTGCTCCCCGCTCCCGCGTATCGAGATGTGCAGCGCAGAAGGGTAGGGGAGCGGGCGCGCTTCGCCAAGTGGCGCCGATCATCGTCGAACCTTTGCCCCGAGCGGATTCGATCCCTGTCGAACGGCGAAGCCCTCCATCGCCGGGACGGTGGAGGGCTTACGATTGCGATGGATCGAACGGCCAGGTCGGCGTGGTTCGATGGGCGGTTTCGCATGCCGCGGCGGCCCCCCTCCCCAGCCCTCCCCCACAGGCGGGGCGCCTGGAGGGGAGGGAGCCGTTCTACCGCGTCGCGGACTTCGGCGCGCAGGAGAGACGTCGCGAGCCAACCTCTCCCGGAACGGGGGAGGACGGATCGCCCCGGCGATCAGGAGGGGGCGCCGCCGCCGCCGAAGCGCTCCGTCGCCAGTCGATCGCACCGCCTCCCGGCCGGCGGGGCATACTTGTCCTGCCCCTGCGACGCCGCTACTCGTCCTCCAGGCGGGGGAGCAGCTCGAACCGCCTTCCGAAGGCAGCCACGAGCCGCGATTCCACGGGCGCGGGGAGCTTTCCCTGCCGGAGGTTGACCTCGACGATGGCCTCGCGGAACCGCTCGTTCTCCCGCGCCTCGCACTCGAGCTGGTCCACGAACGCGGCGCCGTGCCGGTTGATGAACGTCTCCAGAGGCCCGCAGCCGACCAGGAAGACCAGGTCGTCGGGAACTTCGGCCAGCAGCTCCAGCAGGAGCGGCCAAGCGAGATGGGGATGCGAGTAGAGGTGCGTATCCAGCTCGCGGAAGCGCGGCTGCTCCTCGATCGCCGCGTAGCGCGACGCCATGGTCACCCAGTCGGCGTCCTCTTCGTCGTAGTGGTTCTCCATGGGCACGATGGTCGGGGCGGAAGGATCGATCGATGAGTGGAAAGAACGATCGAGCTCGATCGGATCGCACCGCCCCTGCTTTCGCCAAAGATTCGGATCTCCCCGACCCGTCACGCGCGCCGTTCTGCCGCCAGCCGCGCGGCCTTGAGGGTGAGGTAGTCGCGCTCGGGGGTGCTGGTGGTGCGCTCGGCGGCGGCGCGGTAGCGGGCGATGGCGCCCTCGGGGTCGCCGGCGCGCTCCAGCAGGTGCCCGCGGACGGCGTCCAGCCGGTAGTGCCCGCCGATGCGCGGATCGGCGTCCAGCGCCGCCAGCAGCTCCAGCCCCGCCTCGGGCCCCTGCACCATGGCGGCGGCGATGGCGCGGCTGAGCGAAACCATCGGGTTGTCGGACATCCGCTCCAGCAGGCCGTAGAGCGCGTGGATCTGCGCCCAGTCCGTGTCCTCCGCGCGCGGCGCCTCGTCGTGCAGCGCCGCGATGGCCGCCTGCAGCTGGTACGAGCCGATCGATCCCCGCGAGAGCGCGTCCGACACCAGCGCGACGCCTTCCGCGATCAGCCGCCGGTCCCAGAGCGACCGGTCCTGCTCGTCCAGCGGGATCAGCTCGCCGCTCGGCCCCGTCCGGGCGGCGCGGCGGGCGTCGGTGAGGAGCATCAGCGCCAGGAGGCCGGCGACCTCGCCGTCGTCCGGGAGGAGGTCGCGGAGGGCGCGCGTGAGGCGGATGGCCTCGCCGGCGAGATCGGCGCGCTGCAGCTCCGGGCCCACGCTGCTGGCGTATCCCTCGTTGAAGATCAGATACAGCACGTGCAGCACGGCCGTCATCCGCTCGGCGCGCTCCGCGCCCTCCGGCATGCGGAACGGCACGCCGGACGCCTTGATGCTCCCCTTGGCGCGGCTGATCCGCTGCGCCATCGTGGCCTCCGGCACCAGGAAGGCGTTGGCGATCTCCGCCGTGGTCAGCCCGCCCACGGCGCGGAGCGTGAGCGCGATGGCCGAGGCGGGGGTGAGCGCGGGATGGCAGCACATGAAGAGGAGGACGAGCGTGTCGTCGCCGTCCGCCCCGATCTCCACCTCCGGCGGCGGCACGAACGCCCACTCGGCCCACATCTCGCCCGCGACGGCGTCCTCGCGGCGGCGGCGCGCCAGCTCGCTGCGCAGGTGGTCGGTGATGCGGCGGAGGGCGACGTGGTAGAGCCACCCGCGCGGGTTCGACGGGATCCCCTTCGCCGGCCACTGCACGGCCGCGGCGATCAGCGCCTCCTGCACCGCGTCCTCCGCCGCCGCGAAGTCCCCGTGCCGCCGTGCCACGACGCCGAGCACCTGCGGCGCCAGATCGCGCAGCAGGTGCTCTATAATGAGATCAGTAGAATGAGTTCGCGTCACCGTGGAGATTCGTGGGTAACGACAGCCCTTTAGTGCGTGACTCCACGGGTTGAGTGTGGCCCCGGATCGACGATAGGCAACCCCAGCCACTGTTGCAGATAGATGTAATCATGCAGTGTCATCCGGCGGCTCACCTCGCGCTGGAACGCCGCCGCACCTCTCGTGAAATAGGAGGTGGTAACGACAATTCCGGCGGTCGCCCTCTCTTTTTCAACTACGCCGTAAAGCGACCGTACGATCTCCACTCCTACCTTGTTGTTCTCCGCATACTGCTTGCACTCGACAAGATAAAGGAACTCACCCAAATCGTCGTTGCGCGCCGCAGCGATGTCAAACCCTCCATCCTTAGAAGCGGGCGTGAGTGCCACTTGGTATCCTCGCTGGTGCAGCAGTTCTGCGACGAGTTCCTCAAACTCACGCGATGAGAGGTTGTAAACCGAGCGAGGATCGCTCCGTGCCATTTGGAGGATTTTTTCGTTCGTGCTGATGACATCCGTGATGATCCGGCTACGCTGCAGGTTTTCCTGTGTGAGCGGCTGCCCGTCCGGGCCCAAAATGCCAGGGTGCCGGAAATCGCGGATCGGTATGTCTGCAAGGGTTTCACGAAGGCGCAGCCTCAGGCGCTCCACGCGCCGGGACAGCGGCTTCCGGTCCAACTGGAGTGCCTGGGCAACCTCCGCTAGCGGACGTCCGTCCCTGAAATGCATTTGGACGACCAAGCGATCTTCGTTGTCCAGTCGCTCCATGGCGCGATCAAGTGCGTCGAGCAGCTCACCTCTTTGCGCTTCTTCTTCCAATTCGACGAGTCTTGCATCAGTACCGACTCCACTCTCAATTATAAATGGCAGTACATAATCTGGAACTTGCACTGGTCGTGGGGGAGATCGCTCGGGCAAACGGGCCAGAAGGCGGGCCAACTCGGCGTCTGATAATGTCGTTCGCCCCGACGTGCGCAACCGTTCTCCTGCATGATCTAGACGGTACCCATCCCGGTAAATCAGCATTTCTAATTCTACAGCTGGTGGACCTAGTCGCACCGCCGCAGCCGAGGAGCGCCACCGCCCGTATATTTCACGTACATAGTCCTGCGTAAGGCGATCAATGACAGAAGTCAGAAATGTTCTTACACTCGACTCGCCACGAAACTTTCGAAGAATGGCATACTCATCCTCGATCAATTTCACCTTTATCCACCCGGCAAAATCGTCGGCCTCGTCGCCTAATATTCCTCGCCTGCGCGCAGCTATTGCAGTTGCCTTGTTTATCCCGTGAAGATTGTTCACGAAGAGAGCTTCGAGGTCACCTTGGTCAGACATTCGTAGACGGAGGCAGAGGTCGAGCGAAAGGCGGGTTTAACGGCCCACGAATGTACTCTTCCAACGGAGGTCTATCAACATGCTTCACCGCGCCGAGCACCTGCGGCGCGAGGTCGCGCAGCAGGTGCCCGATCGCCGGATCCAGCGGATCCGCCATCACGCGTCCTTCGGCGGCCCGCTCATCACCTGGCGGACCTCGATGGGCATGTACATCGGCGCGCCGCCGGGGCCGGGCACGGCGGAGGCGTGCGCGGCGATTTCGTACGCGCGCTCGGGTGAGTCGACGTCGACGATCCAGAAGCCGGCGAGGAACTCCTTGCTCTCGGGGAACGGGCCGTCGGTGATCGGCGCGCCGTCCTTGCCCGCGCGGACCAGCCTGGCCTCGGCCGGCGGGGTGAGCGCGTGGATGCCCACCAGCTCGCCGCGCTCGGCGAGCTCCCCGTTCAGGCGGTTCCAGTAGTCCAGGTGGGCGCGCCAGTCCTCCGGCGCCCAGTCGTGGTGCTCGTAGGCGCCCGTCCCGCGCGGCGTGTGCATCATCAGCAGGTACTTCATCGTATCCCTCCTCCGTTCGTGAGATCGTGGTCGGCCCAGGCGGCGGATGGCGGTCAGTAGCGGGCGGGAGCGTAGGTGGCGATGATGGCGCCCGTGGACGTCACCTGGCTGTCGACCAGGCGCAGCTGCCGGAGCGCGCCGCCGTCGGGGAAGAGGCGCTTGCCGCCGCCGGCCAGCACCGGGTCGATCATCAGCCGGTACTCGTCGACCAGGTCGTGCTCCATCAGCGTCGCCAGCAGCCCGGGGCTGCCGATCAGCAGCAGGTCGCCGCCCTCCTCCCGCTTCAGCGCGGCCACGGCCCCGGCGACGTCGCCCTGGAGGAGCGTGGAGTTCCGCCACGCGAGCGGCGCGGAGAGGGTGGTGGACGCCACGTACTTGGGCCGGGTGTTCAGCGGCTCCGCGAGCACCTGCTCGGCCTCGGATGCGTTGGGCCAGTGGGCGGCGAAGATCTCGTAGGTGCCGCGCCCGAGCAGGTAGCCGCCCGCCGCCTGGATGCTCTCGACCACCCACCGCATGAACGCCTCGTCCCCGGCGTGGCGCGCGTGCCATCCGCCGTGCCGGAAGCCGCCGGACGGATCCTCGTCCGGGCTGCTGGGGCTCTGCACCACGCCGTCCAGCGTCATCCACTCGCTCGCGATCACCCTGCGCATCTCGATCTCCCTCTCTGGTGTCCGTCCCGCGAAGCAGCCGTTCGTCGGCGCTTTCATGGAGGAGTCGGAGCCGGCGGCGCGTTCTCTACATCGCCCTGGCGGTTCGGTGATTCGCATCGTGTCGCGCGAACCGCGGGGCGAATCGCAGGCGCGAAAAAAATCTGCCGACTCGGCCCCAGGGGCAACCGAGTCGGCATCGAAAGCGCTTCGGCGGCTCCGGACGGGAGCGCCATCAGGCGTGAGTCATCGAAGCGGGGGAATCAGACCGCCGCCTCGATGGCCGGCTCCTCCACCTCGACCTCCACCTCCAGCATCGCCAGCGTGATGTTGGTCTCGCTCCTCACGCTGACCCCTTTCAGCCCGTTGGGAAGCGGGAAGCGAAGGGCCTCGGCGTGGATCGGCGTCATGACGTCAGCGCTAACTTCCTGCGGGGGCGTGGCGACGAAGTTGTACTCGTACATGCCGTCCGCGGGCGGATCGATGTAGATGATCTCGTCGAGCATGGCATCCGTGAAGCCCGTCGTGGGCACGGTGCCTTCCGCGAAGATCTGCAGCTGCGGGGGATGGGACTTGATGATCTCGATGGAAACGGTTTCAACGCTGTGGACCGGCTGGGGGCTCGCCATTGTGCGACTCCTGTCATGAGAATGCGATCACGTAAATCGTCGGACATTCCTGTCGCCCGCTCCCGTCCGGGCCCGCGGGCTTCCAGCAAGGTAAGTCCAACCGCCGAAAGATGATAGGAAGCCCGTGGGGCGGAGCCGCCGGCCGAGGTGTCTCGAAGCGCGTGGGGATGCGCGGAACGTGGATGAGGCGGCCCGCCGCGACCCGGCCGAGCGGCGGCCCCCCGTACCACCCGCCGTCGCGCCGGCCGGGGATGGATGCCGATCGGGACGAGCGAGCCGCGCTCGTCCCGATCCTGCCGTCATGCGTCGGTGGGAGGGGCGCTCATCACCTGGCGCACCTCGATCCCCATGTTCAGCGGCGCGCCGCCGGGGCCGGGCGCCGCCGAGGCCTTCGCCGCCAGCTCGTACGCGCGCTCCGGCGACCCGACCTCCACGATCCAGTAGCCGGCGAGGAACTCCTTGGCCTCGGGGAAGGGCCCGTCGGTCACGGGCGCGCCGTCCTTCCCGGCGCGCACCAGCCTGGCCTCGCCCGGCGCGGCGAGCCCCTGGGCGTCCACCCACTCGCCGGCCTCGGAGAGCTCCCGGTTGAAGCGGTGCATGAACGCGATGTGCGCCTGGAAGTCCTCCGGAGACCATTCGCCGACCTTGTACTCCCCGGTCCCGCGCGGCGCGTGCATCATCATCATGTACTTCATGGCGGTGTCTCCTGGTCAGGTGTCGTGCCGTCGCCGGCGGTGCGAAGCGGCCCTCGTCGGCGCTTGCATGGAGGAGTCGGAGCCGGCCGGCGCGTTCTCTACATCACCCCCGATCGCCGTTCGCCGATGGAGGATGGAGGAGCCGGATCGGTCCCCGATGTGCTCAGCGGCGCACCTCGGACCGCGGGACCCAGCGCCCGTCGATCTGGAACGCGTCCACGCGCGGATAGTCGTTGCCCGAGTCCGCGGGCACCCGCCACCACGCCAGCAGGTAGACGCCGCGCGGGACCGGCGCCTCGCGCACCTCGCCCCTGCAGGATCCCCGGACGCGCGTGGTGCCCTCGGGCGCCTCGCCCCAGACGGTGGCGGTGCCGAGGTCGTGCTCGCGGTCGGTGAGCGTCCAGCCGGGGCCGTTGCCGCTGGTCCCTTCCGTCCAGCCGTCCTCCGCGCGTTCTACGCTCACCCCGTAGAGGTACGGATGCCCCGGCTGGCCGACGTCCACCACGGCGTACGCCGCGTCGTCGCCGACCGCCTGGGCGACGACGATGCAGGGCGTGCCGGGAAACGCACCCAGGACCGCCTCCTCGGGCGTCGGAAAGGTCGGGAGCTGCATGATCGGGAGAGGTTGGAGTGGCCGGTCCGCCGCGGAACCGCACGCTGACGCGCGCTAAGTAGATCGGATTCGATCGCGCGCGCAAGCCTGGGCTCGGGATTCCGTGCGTCGCGGTCCAACGGCGGCCCGTCGCACCGGCATCCGCCGCCGACGGGATCGATCCCCAGGAACTCGGAACGCTGGCTCGCTCACCGTGAGACACGCAGTCCGCGGATCTCGTCCACAATCGGAGTCTGACGCTCACCAGGCCGTGCCAACTGCGTCATCGGGGGGATGCGGAGCAAAGGCTGGTTTCCGCGCCGATCCTCGTGATGACGCGGTTAGCGATGCTTGGACGTGCGCTTTGCTTCGGAGGATGACGACGCGGACGCGGATCGAGGGAGTGCGGGGACCGAAGGTGCCTCTCCGAGAAGATTTCGATGCTCATCTCCGACGAGGGTTCCACGGCGGGACGCGGGCTTTTCCTCTCCTGGAGTCCCGGCGCCCCCGCGTTCATGGCCAGACCCCGCGCGGGTCGGCCGTCTGATCGTCCCGGTGGAAGGCGGGCTCCAGGAGAAAGTCGGGGTCGGGGGTGCCCATCATGAGGATGTGGGGCTTCAGCGAGTCGGTGCTCATCCTTCGCCTGAGCTCCAGGTACAGGTCGCGGTAGCTGCCCCGGTACGCCCCGTCGTCCCAGACGGCGAAGAGGTGCCGGGCCAGCACCCCGGCGCGCGTGGGCCGGAGCTCGTTGCAGGCGGCCAGCACCAGCACGCTCGCGCGGATGCCGTCCGCCTCTCCCGGCGGCCCGGCCGCGAGGGAGCCGGCCGTCTCCCCGGCGCTCGCCCCGCGGTCCCGAGCGGGCGGGGGCTCCCGTCCCCCGGAAAAGGGCGCGTGGCGCGGCGACTCTCCGCCCCCCGCGCGTCCCCCTCCGTGGCAGCTCTCCGACACCACCACGATCCGCGCGCCGGGGGCGAAGGCGCGCCAGTGCTCCATCATCTCCTCGTCCCGCAGGCCGCCGTCGTGGAGGCACCACGTCTCGTCGGGCGTTCTCCGCTCCTCCGCGTGGTCCGCCACCGGTACGCCGTGGCCGGAGAACGAGACCAGGAGGACGTCGCCGGCGCCCAGCGTCTCCGCGGCCTCCGCCAGCGCCTCGCGCACCGCCCGGCGGGTGGCCTCGGCGCCGCGGAGCATGCGCACGGAGCCGTATCCGGCCCGGATCGCGAGCCCCGCCATCCGGCCGGCGGTGTCCTCGCTGTGCGCCAGCACCGAAGGGCTGCCGCATCCCCCGCCCGGATCGTTGACGCCCAGGTGGATGGAGAGGGACCGTGGCATGGAGGGCTCCGGCTGCGTGGGCCCGCGTCGAGCGCGGGGGACGGGGTCGGGGCGCGCCCCGCTGGGGCGCCCGCCGCCGACGGCCCGGGGACGAGGAGGCACGGCCCCGGGATGGGGGCGCCGGGAGCGAGGGACGGCGGCGTCCCGTCGCTCGTGACGGGGGAGCCGATCCGTACCGGCCGCGTCCGGCGCCCGCGGGGACATCTGACGGACGAGGCCGCCCGTTTTCCCGCCCGCGGGGCCAGGGCGAGGGCGAAGACGCGCGATGTTGAATCGCGCGGGTGGAGGGGATATTTTGAGGCTGTTTCCGCTACTCCGTCGGCGCGCCCCCCCGTCCCCGGCTCCGGATGCCTGACCGGCAGAATCCCCAGGCCCTGTTCCTGGAGCATCGCGAATGGATCGACCGGGTCGCCGCCGCGGTCTGCAAGCGGCACGGCGTGTGGGGGCAGGAGGCCGAGGACTTCGCCTCGCGGGCCCGGGAAAAGCTGATCGAGGACGACTACGCCGTCTTCCGCCAGTTCCGGGGCGACAGCGCGCTGACGACGTACCTGGCCGCGGTGGTGACGCGACACTTCCACGACTACTCGCGCGAGCGGCGGGGGCGGTGGCGGGCGTCGGCGGCGGCGGAGCGGCTGGGCTCGCCGGCGAAGGAGCTGGAGGTGCTGGTGTACCGCGACGGCTACCGGCTGGAGCAGGCGGGCGAGAAGCTGCGCACCGCCGGGGTCACCGACCTCTCCGACGCGCGCCTCGCCCGCCTCTTCGCCAGCCTCCCCGTCCGCGAGCCGCTGCGCCCGACGGAGGTGTCGGCCCCGGACCCGGTGCTGGAGGCCGCCGAGGGCTCTTCCCGCGCCGACGAGCGGATCATGGCCGGCGAGGCGGAGACGCGGTGGGGCGGGCTGGTCGGCGCGCTGGACCGGGCCATGGCGCGGCTGGAGCCCGAGGACCTGCTGATCGCGCGGATGCACTTCGCCGACGGGCGGGGGGTGGCGGACGTGGCCCGGGCGCTGGGGCTGGAGCAGAAGCCGCTCTACGGCCGCGTGAAGCGGGTGCGCGCGCGGCTCCGCGAGCTGCTGGAGGAGGAGGGGGTGCGGGGGGAGGACGTGCGCGACGTGCTGGCGGAGGAGGACGCGCCATGAATCCCCCACGGAGACTTTCGCGGACCGCGTCCGTCCAATCGGACCGGAGTCGTGTGCCCACGGCAGGAGGTTGCGCGTGAAGGATCCGAGAACGGACGACGAGCGGCTCTCCGCGCTCCTGGACGGGCGGCTGGAGGAGCAGCCGCGGCAGGAGATGCTGGCGCACCTGGCGGCGTCCGACGACGACTACGAGGTCTTCGCCGACACGGCGTCCATCCTCCGCGAGCTGGAGGCGGAGGATGCCGCGCGCCGGGGCGCCGCTCCTCCCCGCGAGGAGGAGGCGGACTCCACGGTGTCGACGCCCGTGATTCCCATCGATCGCGGGCGGCGGCGGAGATGGGGGGCGGCGGCGCGCTGGGGGGCGCTGGCGGCCGTTCTCGCGGCGGTGGCGCTCTTCGGCGTGCTGTCGTCCAGGTCGGGCGATGCGGCGGCGGGGAGCCCGGTGAGCCTGGCCGCGCGGCTGGAGCGCGCCGGGGAGGGGCTGCCGGAGGGATGGACGAGGCGGCCTCCGTGGTCCGCCACGCGCGGCGACGGCGCCCCCGGTGCTCTCTCTCCCGGGGAGCGGGAGGCGCGGGCCGCGCGCGCCGGGGCGCTGATGGTGGACCTCGCGGTGGCGGTGCGGGCGCGCGACGCCGTCTCCACCCGGACCCTCGCCGAGCAGGTGCGGAGCCGGTTCGCGCCCCGGCTCACCGGGGCGGACAATCCCTTCCGGCGGATCACGGAGCGGGCGGGGGCGCCGCCGGACTCCCTGGCGGGGCTGCTGGACGAGGCGAACGGGTGGCTGGCGGAGCGCTGGGGGCGGGAGCCGTTGCGCCTGGGTGCGTGGACCGAGGCCGCGCGGCTGGCCGCGGAGCGGCGCGACGCGGCGTTCTTCCGCGACGACACGAGCGGCGACGTGCTGGATCGCGCGGAACGGCTCGCCGGGACGGATCCGGGCGGCCGGCTGGCCGTGGAGCGGGTCCGCGCGGCCCTCGCCGGGGAGGGGCCGCCCGACTGGGGCGCGCTGAGCCCGGCTCTCGACACGCTCCTCCGCGAGATCGCCAGCTGACGGAAGAGATCGCCGGATGATGGAAGAAGACGCGCGCCGCTCCTGGAAGCGGCGCGCGTCTTTTCATGCGGGCTGTACTTGGCGGCGGATGGCTCCTGATCTGCGATCCCCCATCCCCCGGCTCCGTTCTGCAATTCCCCGGGGGTCCGGGTCTCGATCCAAGTTTCCTCCCGAGCGAGTCGGTGAACCGATCCACTGGAGATGCGGACTCTGGATCGCCGCGAACGATCGGAGCGTCGTCGGCGGCCCGGCGAATCCTTGCCGCGAAACGCGCCCCGCATGGTTTGCCATGCGGGCTTGGATCGTTCAATCCTGCCGTAAGGAATCGAAAACGAGAACCGCCTGAGTTCCACCTGCTTGAGCACCGATGAGCCAGGACGCGGCGAGTCTCGCCCGACGGAAAGGGCTAGGCATACATCCGGACGGCGACCTGCGCACGTGAGTGAATACCCATCTTCTGCAGGATCCGCTCGGTATGCCGCCGCGCGGTGTGGTCGGTCACGCCAAGCTCTTGTGCGATCTCGACGTTCTGCTTCCCCTCCGAGAGAAGGACCGCAACCCGAATCTCCGCTCTGGTGAGGCGGAAGGCTTCGCGTAGCTCTGAATCCGGGCGTCGCGTGGGCGTGAGCCGTTCCACCGCTACAAGCACGTACGAGTCGGAACCGGCTGGCGGTCCTCCATAAACGCAGCTTCGGACGATGTAGCGTGCGCTCGGCGTCCGAACCTCGCGCGTGCAGCCGAACGCGGGAACCGTCGCGCGGGCCGGCGGGGCTGCGGCACCCCGTGCAGCATTCATCGCTGCTTGCAACTCCCAGTTCAGTGCCGAGGATTCCACATCCCTTGCCAGCATCGCAGTAAGCGCGGGCGTCTGATGGAGCGTTCTGCCTGAGTGGTCGTAAACGACCACGGCCTGCCCGAGTGCATCAATACTACGGAGCAGATCGGTGCGCTGTTTGTCCCAGCGGACCTGTAACCCGACACCAGCTCTGAAGGCGGGAAATAGGAGGCGAAGCAGCGACATCTCACGCTCTCCAAACAGCCGCCCCACCGGTCGCGCATGCCAGAAGTGGAGGCTTGCTACCGCATCTGCGGCCACATCTCCCCACGGTGTCGTTGCTCCGACCGTGTCGTGCGCGCCGTTCACCGCAGCATACTCGTTGTAATACGCGCTCCGGCGAAAGCGATCGTATCCTGGTCCGTACATCTTCTCAAGTGAGGTGACGCCCGATCGCACTCCCTCCTCCCAGACAGTTCTTCCATCAGGGAGCAACGGAGGCTGCATGTCTGGAAAGGCACTCAGCGCTTTCGGATCATGCTCATCGCTGTACATCGCAAGACCATTGTCCACCGGGAGCAGAAATCCCGCTGAGTCCGCGCCGAGAAGGTCGCGCAGATTGCTGTTTACCGCTGACCGCCAAGTATCTACGCTCTCGTGGTCCAGAGGGGAAACCAGCAGGTAGATCGCGCGCGTGAGATTCTCGAGATCGGCTGAGGAGAGTGTGATGGACATAGGTTTCTCAGGGATGCAAAGGGAAGTTTATGTAGACACGATCGAGATTAGGCCCAAGCAATGATCAGCGAGAGCCTGCTCAGACCAGATGACGCCTGCATTGAGAAATATTGGTGATTCTGCCAATGCGCCGTCTTAGGGGCGGCACTAGGCTTCTCCTACGGCGCTTCGGGGCACGGCGAACATCTTCTTGTCTCAAGGCCGGGATCCTCCTTCTCGTAATGAGTGGATTCACCAACGCTCCCCTGCAACCCACCGAGGAACCCATGCGCAACCTCAGGTTCGTAGCCCAAGTTGCTGTTCTGTCATTGATTTTCGTTGCTGGAGCAAACACTCTTGCCGAGGGCCAGATCTCTCCTGCTACCAAGGAAATCCCGCTGGTTCCGCCGGGGGTAATAACTACCGCGATGGCTCTCGCTCTTTCGCAAGAGAGCATCGACCAACTACCTCTGGATCAGCAATGTCGTATTCAGCGCCTGATAGCAGAGGCCAACGCGGGCTACCCCCTCGATGCGTTCGGATGTATCTGGAGGCGCTTGGCGCTCAATACCTCCGGCCAGGCAGATCAGTACTTCGGCGGCTTCGGTATTGGCAACACGATCGGCCTTAGCGTTGGCGACGATCAAGCCGCGCTCTACACGGAGTTGCTGAGCGACAATATGTATCTCTTCAGCAACATAGGGTATGCGCGCGTGGGCTTCGCAACGCAGGTCTCCGCATCCGACGATAGTACGCGTTCAACTACCGTCAATCAGTTCTTTCAGGGTGGCGGGAATGCCGTGCTGTATGCCGCTCTTCCGTTACGCGTGCGGATTACGTATGCGGATGACAGGGATAATCCGAAGCCAGTCCGCCGCTTTGATTCTGCTCTGACGCTGGCGTTCGGTGCAGACGTTCCGAAGCTCAGCACTCCGTCGACGGAATCTGCTGCCTATGGACGGCTCGGACTGCAGACGGCATTCACGTGGCGCACGGCCGATGAGGACTTTCGTTTCTTCGTGCTTGGGAATGGAGGCTATACTTACGGGTTCAACGATAAATTCTACGGGAATCTGTCGAGTGATCCTGACGTCGACTCCCCAGAGTGGGGGATCTTGTCCGGAACGGCAACAGTCGGTGTCGATCTGGCACAGATCATCAGGGTCGGCGTCCGATTCAGCTCCTCCAGCTTTGGACCCGCTCAGCAGAAGCCGCAACTCGCGATTCAAGTGCTCGCAAAGTAGTTGGCAAGACTTGGTGGAGCGATTGGAGTGTTACGAACCGGGCGCCGGAAGCCGCAGTCACGGGGCAGGTTCGGCACTCATCGATCTCCGGTCTAAGCCACACCTCGCTCTACGCAATAGACCGCATCTACCGAACATCGGCCGGCCTGGGACTAGGAGAGCCCGGACCGGCCTCTTCCATCCCGCAGTTCTCGTCAGGGGTGGGGAACCGCAATCGCAGTATTGAAGAGTGCGTTAGACATCTGACTGCCGAGCTGACCACAACCACAAGATCAATGTACCCTCGGCAGCCTGGACGCAGCATCCTCGCTCTGGACATCCTGCCTTCGCGCACTCATCATATCACTTGTCGAATCCGGAGATGGTCGTATGTCGCCGGACGACGTCTTCGTCGAGTCTCTGAACAGCGGAACGGGGGAGTGAGATGCGCGGTTCGCGGATGAGGGTTCTCGCGTGCGTGGGCGTGCAGCTTCTCGCGGCCGGAGCGGCGGGGGCGCAGGATCGGCCGGCGTACCTCGATCCCGATCTCCCCATCGAGCGGCGGGTGGACGATCTCGTGGGGCGGATGACGCTGGAGGAGAAGGCGATGCAGATGGTCGACCAGGCGCCCGCCATCCCCCGCCTGGGCATCCCCGAGTACAACTGGTGGAACGAGGCGCTGCACGGCGTCGCGCGGTCGGGCCTCGCGACCGTCTTCCCGCAGGCCATCGGGCTCGCGGCCACCTGGAACGACTCGCTGATCTTCCGCATGGCGACGGTGATCAGCGACGAGGCGCGGGCCAAGCACCACGAGTACCTGAGGCGCGGGAGCCACCTGCGCTACCAGGGGCTCACCCTGTGGTCGCCCAACATCAACCTCTTCCGCGATCCGCGGTGGGGGCGCGGCCAGGAGACGTACGGCGAGGACCCGTACCTCACCGGCCGCCTGGGCGTCTCCTTCGTCCGCGGGCTGCAGGGCGACGATCCCGCGTACCTGAAGACGGTGGCGACCGTCAAGCACTTCGCGGTGCACAGCGGGCCGGAGCCGGAGCGCCACGTCTTCGACGCGCGGGTGGGCGAGCGCGACCTGCGCGAGACGTACCTCCCGCACTTCGAGCGCGGCATCCGCGAGGGCGGCGCCTACTCGCTGATGTGCGCCTACAACCGCGTGGACGGCCTGGCGGCGTGCGGGAGCGATCCGCTCCTCCGCGACATCCTCCGCCGCGAATGGGGCTTCGACGGCTTCATCGTCTCGGACTGCTGGGCGCTGGACGACATCCACCTCAACCACGGGATCGTCCCCACCGTCGCCGAGGCCGCGGCGGTCGGACTTCGGTCGGGGACGGATCTCGATTGCGGGAGCCGCGTCTATCCGAAGCTGGTGGACGCGGTGCGGCAGGGGCTGGTCTCCGAGGCGCGCGTCGACACGGCGGTGAAGCGCCTGTTCACGGCGCGGATGCGGCTGGGGATGTTCGATCCGCCGGGCCGGGTGCGCTGGGCGCGGACGCCGTACTCGGTGCTGGATTCGGAGCCGCACCGCGCGCTGGCCCGCCAGGTGGCGCGCGAGTCCATGGTGCTGCTGAAGAACGAGGGCGGCGTCCTCCCGCTCCGCCGCGACCTGGGGACGCTGGCGGTGATCGGCCCCAACGCGGACCAGTGGATGATGCTGCTGGGGAACTACAACGGCGTGCCGTCCGAGACGGTGACGCCGCTCACGGGGCTGCGCCGCGCCGTCTCCCCGCGGACGCGCGTCCTGTACGCGCGCGGCGCCGAGCTGGCGGAGGGGATGCCCACCTTCGAGGTGGTGCCCGCCTCCGCCTTCCGCACGCCGGACGGGCGGCCCGGGCTGCGCGCGGAGGTCTTCCGCGGTCGGGAGATGGAGGGCGCGCCCGTGGCCGTGTCGACGGACAGCGCGCTGGACGCGGACTGGCACGACCGCGCGCCGAGGGCGGATCTCGATTCCGACGACTTCGGGGTGCGGTGGACGGGGACCATCACGCCGGCGCGGAGCGGCACCTACCGGCTGGCGATGATCTCCACCACGCGCTGGCGCCTCTTCGTGGACGACTCCCTGATGGCCCGCTCGCAGTACAACTACCGCGACGAGCTGGGCGACCCGCGGGTGATCCAGGCGCCGGAGATGCGGCTGGAGGGCGGGCGGACGTACCGGCTGCGGCTGGACGCGCACGAGTCGTACGGCGACGCGGCGGTGCAGCTGCTGTGGGAGGCGCCGCGCGGCGACCTGGAGGCGGAGGCGCTGGACGCGGCGCGCCAGGCGGACGCGGTGGTGATGTTCCTGGGCCTCTCGCCGCGGCTGGAGGGGGAGGAGATGCGCGTGGAGGTGGAGGGGTTCCGCGGGGGAGACCGCACCACGCTCGACCTTCCCGCCACGCAGCAGCGCCTGCTGGAGCGCGTGACCGCGCTGGGGAAGCCGACGGTGCTGGTGCTGCTGAACGGGAGCGCGCTGGCCGTCAACTGGGCGCAGGCGAACGTGCCGGCCATCGTGGAGGCGTGGTATCCCGGGCAGGCGGCGGGGACGGCCATCGCGGACGTGCTCTTCGGAGACTACAATCCCGCCGGGCGGCTCCCCGTCACCTTCTATCGAAGCGTGGACGACCTGCCGCCCTTCGAGAGCTACGACATGCGGGGGCGCACCTACCGCTTCTTCGGCAGGGAGCCGCTGTACGCGTTCGGGCACGGGCTCAGCTACACCACCTTCCGCTACGACAACCTGCGCGCCGCCGCCCCCGCGTTCGCCGCCGGCGACACCGTGATGGTGAGCGTGGACGTGACCAACACGGGCCGGCGCGCCGGGGACGAGGTGGTGCAGCTGTACGTGCAGTATCCCGGCTCCTCCGTCGATCGGCCGGTCCGGGAGCTGAAGGGCTTCGCGCGCGTGCCGCTGCGCCCCGGCGAGACGCGCACCGTCCATCTCCCCCTCGCCGCCGACGGCCTGCGCTACTGGGACGCCGGGAACGACCGCTGGATCCTGGAGCCCGGCCCCATCCGCGTCCAGGTAGGCGCCTCCTCCGCCGACATCCGCCTGGACCGGACGATCGACGTGCGGCCGTGACGCGACCGTCCTCCGGCTCGAATCCGCTGGAGGCGCGCGACCGATCCGCATCGATCATCCGCAGCCGTTGATCCGTTGCCGTAAAGCCGTTGCCGTTCAGCAGTCATTCCAGGCCCGGTCGCGCGAACTTTGCACGCTCGAAAGTGGCGGCAGGGCCGTGGAATCTAGCCGGGGCACGCGCGAGGCTTGGGCGCGGCAGCGGCGACACCGCCGAGGCCGCGGCCGCTGCGGGCGAATGAATTCGCCGCAACTAACAACACGAAGTCCGCCTTCGCGGACTACAGGTCGTGGTGGGGATCGGGCCGGATCGCGCGGGGCGGGATCACACCCAGGGTGGGAAAGGGAGATGAGGATGCGCGTCCTCTACATCGGCGGGAGCGGGGAGATCAGCTTCGACTGCATCCACCAGTCGGTGCGGCGGGGGCACCAGGTGACGGTCTTCAACCGCGGGCGCCACAACGCGGGGCTCCCGCCGGAGTGCCGCTTCCTCACCGGCGACGTGGAGGACGACGCGTCGTACGGGCGGCTGGCGGAGGAGCGCTTCGACGTGGTCTGCCAGTTCCGCCTCTTCACCCCCGAGGCCATCCGGCGCGACATCGGCCTCTTCGCCGGCCGCTGCGGGCAGTACGTCTTCATCAGCTCCGCCTCCGCGTACGCCAAGCCGGTGCGCCGCCTGCCGATCACGGAGGAGACGCCGCTCGACAACCCGTACTGGGCCTACTCGCGCGCCAAGGCGGAGATGGAGGCCATCCTCCAGGCGCAGGACCGCCTTCCGTACACCATCGTCCGCCCCAGCCATACGTATCGGACGAAGATGCCGACGCCGACGGCCGGCCAGGTCTCGCGGATGCTGCGCGGCAGGCCCGTGGTGGTGCACGGCGACGGCGAAAGCCTGTGGACCATCACCCACGCGCGCGACTTCGCGCAGCCGTTCGCGCGGCTGCTGGGGGAGGGGCGGGCGATCGGCGAGGCGTTCCACATCACCGGCGACCGGCAGTGGTCGTGGAACGAGATCATGCGGGCCATCGCGGGCGCGCTCGGCGTCGAGGGGCCGGAGATGGTGCACGTCGCCAGCGACACGCTGGTCCGCTACAACCCGGAGTGGGAGGGGCCGCTCCTGGGCGACAAGGCCGCGTCGGTGATCTTCGACAACTCCAGGGTGAAGTCCGTCGTCGGCGACTTCGCCTGCCCCATCGATCCCTGGGAGGGGATGCGCATCGTGGCGCGCGACTTCCCGCCGCGCGCCGACGACTTCGACCCCGCCCTCGACGCGCTCTACGACCGCATCGCCGCCGATCAGCTGCGCCTGGGACGCTGAGCCGCCGGCGGCGCGGGCTGCTCGATCGATCCGGCTACCGTCCCGGGACGATCAGCTCGCGGCAGGGGCGGACCTCCACGCTCCCGTGCCGGCCGCCGGGGAAGCGCGACGCGATCTCCACCGCCTCGTCCATGTCGCGCGCCTCGATCAGGTAGAAGCCGGCGACGAGCTCCTTGGTCTCCGTGAACGGCCCGTCCAGCACCGCCCGCTTCCCCCTGCGCAGGTGGGCCGCCTCGCGCGAGGGCTGGAGCGCTTCCGCCTCGATCAGGTGGCCGCTGGCGCGCAGCTCGTCGTTCAGGTCCAGGTGCCCGGCGTTGAGGGCGTCCATCTCGCGCGCGGGCATCGCCGCCATCTCGGCTTCGTCGAGGTGGATCAGGCAGAGGTATCTCATCGCTTCGCCAGTCTGGAACAGGGTGATGGGGCGGGGGACGACGATGTACGGCGCGGCCCGGCGCGGAGTCAAGGGGCGGCGCCTCCGTTCGACGCCGCGTCGCTCCCTCGACGGGTCGAGCGAGCGCCCGGAGATCGACAAGCACCGGGATCGACGGCAGGGTTGACGGCGCCGGGTGGGCGACGTATGAATCATCATATGATTTGTTCACTGGCTTGCCGAAGCCGGTGGGAGCAACGGGAGAGCGGATGACGACGAGCGCGTTCGACCTGTCGGAGCGGGTCATCGTGGTGACGGGGGGATACGGGGTCCTGGGCGGGACCATCGCGGCGGGGCTGGCGGCGGCGGGCGCCAGCGTGGCCATCCTGGGCCGCCGCCGCGAAGCCGCCGAGGCCAGGGCGGCGGAGATCCGCGCCGCCGGCGGCCGGGCAATGGTGCTGGTGGCCGACGCGCTGGACGAGGCGGCGCTCCGCGCGGCGCGCGACGAGCTGCTGGGGGCGTGGGGGCGGGTGGACGCGCTGGTGAACGCGGCGGGCGGCAACGTGGCCCGCGCCCGCAACGACGCGCGCCCCATCTTCGACGTCCCGGCCGACTCGTTCGACGAGGTGCTGCGGCTCAACCTGCACGGGAGCGTGGCGCCGTCCCTGGTCTTCGGCGCGGCGATGGCGGAGCGGGGGGCGGGGAGCATCGTCAACATCTCGTCCATGGCGGCCATCCGCGCCATCAGCGGGGTGATGGGCTACTCCGTCGCCAAGGCGGGGATCGACGCCTTCACCCGCTGGCTCGCCGCCGACCTGGCGCGCCGCCACGGCGACCGGCTGCGCGTGAACGCCATCGCCCCCGGCTTCTTCGTCTCCGAGCAGAACCGCGCCGTCCTCCTCACCCCCGACGGCGGCTACACCGACCGCGCGAAGTCCATCATCTCCCACACGCCCATGGGCCGCTTCGGCCGGCCGGAGGAGCTGGTGGGCGCCGTCCACTGGCTCTGCAGCGACGCCGCCTCGTTCGTCACGGGAACGGTGATCCCCATCGACGGCGGGTTCAGCACCTTCGGGGGGGTGTGATCGTCGGCCTGGCTGCGTGAGGATCGGGATCGCTGCCGCGTCGGCGGCTGGCGGCCGCGGCGGTGTCGTCGCTGCCGCGCCCGGGCCTCGCGCGTGCCTCGGCTAGTTTCCACGGCCCCGCCGTCGCCTGCGTACGGGCAAGGGTAGCGCGTCCGGGCCTGGAATGACTGCTTGACGGCAACGGCGTTACAGCGAGCGGCGATGACCCTCATCATCCCGCACCCCGATTTGTCATCCTGAGTCCGGCCGCGCCGAAGTCTCGGCAGCACAACCGTTTGCAGGCCGAAGGACCTATAGCCGACGAATGCGGCAAAGCCAGCCTCGCGCGCGACACAGCCGACGAATGCGACATCGCCGGCCGACGTGCGACATAGCCGACGAGTGCGACACCGCGTCGGCTGCCATCGACAGGAGGGCGGGGACGTGGAGATGACGTTTCGGTGGTTCGGGGGGGACGATCCGGTCACGCTGGAGCACATCCGGCAGGTGCCGGGCGTGGAGGGGATCGTCAGCGCGCTGCACGATGTGCCGCCGGGCGAGGCGTGGCCCAGGGACGCGCTGGAGCGGCTGGCGGAGCGGATCGACGCGGCGGGGATGCGCTTCTCGGTGGTCGAGAGCATCCCCGTGCACGAGGAGATCAAGCTGGGGCTCCCGGGCCGCGACGCGCTGATCGACCGCTACCGCGAGAGCGTGCGGGCCGTGGGGGAGATGGGGATCCCCGTGCTCTGCTACAACTTCATGCCGGTGTTCGACTGGACGCGCACCGCGCTGGAGATGCCGCTTCCCGACGGCTCCACCGCGCTGGCGTACGACCAGGCCGCCCTCGCCGGCTTCGACCTGTCGCGCGGCACCGGCGACCTCCCCGGCTGGGGCGCCGCGTACGACCCCGCCGAGCTCGCCCGCCTCCTCGCCGCCTACGCGAAGGTGGACGACGAGCGGATGTGGGAGAACCTCGCCTGGTTCCTGGAGCGCGTGGTCCCCGTGGCGGAGGAGCACGGGGTGCGGATGGCGATCCACCCCGACGACCCGCCGTGGCCCGTCTTCGGCCTCCCGCGCATCGTCACCGACGGCGACGCGCTGGAGCGGGTGACGAAGCTGGTGGACAGCCCGGCCAACGGGGTGACGTTCTGCACGGGATCGCTGGGCGCGCTCCCCTCCAACGATCTCCCGGCGATGGCGCGGCGCCTGGGATCCCGGATCCACTTCGCGCACTGCCGCAACGTGCGCGTGACGGGCGAGCGGCGCTTCCACGAGAGCGCGCACCCGTCGCGCTTTGGGAGCGTGGACATGCGGGAGGTGCTGCGCGCGCTGCGCGACGTGGGCTTCGCCGGCCCCATGCGCCCCGACCACGGCCGCCGCGTCTGGGGCGAGACGGGCCGCCCCGGCTACGGCCTGTACGACCGCGCGCTCGGCGCCGCCTATCTCCAGGGCCTGTGGGAAGGGCTGTCGGGCGAGACACGGGACTGAAGGCGATTCGACGCCGGCGGCCGGCGCGGGCGGCCGGCGCGATGGACGCCGATCGACACTGATCCTTCGAGGGGAGAGACGATGGCAACGATCGAAGACCGCCGCGCCCCCGCCTCCGACGCGGCGCCCCACCATCGCGCCGAGGCGCCGCGGGCCGCCGGGGTGGAGCGGCCGGCGTCGTCGCGCTACCGGTGGACCATCTGCGCGCTGCTCTTCTTCGCCACCACCATCAACTACATCGACCGGCAGGTGCTGGGGATCCTGGCGCCCACGCTGACGCGGGAGCTGGGGTGGAGCGAGGTGGAGTACGGCGCCATCGTCTCCTGGTTCACCTTCGCCTACGGGCTGGGCTTCCTGGCGGTGGGGCGGCTGATGGACCGCATCGGCGTGCGGCGCGGGTTCGCGTTCGCCATCGTGGCGTGGAGCCTGGCGGCCATGGCGCACGCGCTGGCGCGGACGGCGGCGGGGTTCTCCATCGCCCGCGCGGCGCTGGGGCTGGGCGAGAGCGGCAACTTCCCCGGCGCCATCAAGGCCACGGCCGAGTGGTTCCCGCGCAAGGAGCGCGCGCTGGCGACGGGCATCTTCAACGCCGGCAGCAACGTGGGCGCCATCGCCGCGCCGATCCTGGTGCCGTTCATCACCCTGCGCTGGGGGTGGCCGTGGGCGTTCATCGCCACCGGCGCGCTGGGGTTCGTCTGGCTGGCGTTCTGGCTGGCCGCCTACCGCGAGCCCGACCGGCACCCGCGCGTCTCCCCCGCCGAGCTGGCCCACATCGAGGGCGACCAGGAGGAGTCGGGCGGCGCCTCCGTCTCCTGGCTGGCCCTCCTCCGCCACCGCCAGACCTGGGCGTTCTTCCTGGGGAAGCTGATGACGGACCCCGTCTGGTGGTTCTACCTCTTCTGGCTGCCGAAGTACCTGGACGCCACCTGGGGGGTGAAGCTGGCCGGCCTGGCCGCGCCGCTGGTGGTGATCTACCTGGTGGCGGACGTGGGGTCGGTGGGCGGGGGATGGATCTCCAGCGCGCTCATCCGCCGCGGGTGGACGGTGAACGCCGGGCGGAAGACGGCCATGGGGATCGCCGCGCTCCTGATCGTGCCGACGATGCTGGCGCCGCTGGCGGGGAGCCTGTGGGTGGCGGTGGGGATCGTGAGCGTGGCGGCGGCCGCGCACCAGTGGTGGTCCGCCAACCTCTTCACCATGGCCAGCGACATGTTCCCGCGCCGCGCCGTGGCCTCCGTCGTGGGCGTGGGCGGCTTCGCCGGGGCGATGGGCGGCTTCCTCTTCCAGCGCGCCACCGGCTACGTGCTGGAGGCCACCGGCAGCAACTACTCCATCATCTTCGTCTTCTGCGGCCTCGCGTACGTCTCCGCGCTCGCGGTGATCCACCTGCTGGTGCCGCGCCTGGAGCCGGTGCGGCTGGAAGGGAAGTCCTGAGTCCTAAGTCCTAAGTGAACCGCACCGAACGAAAAGCGCGAAGCGCCGAGGTGTTCCCCTCTCCCGTTATCGGGAGAGGGGAAAGCGTGATGAGTCCGCGAGGCAGTTTTCGCGGACCATCACGCGAGGGGTGAGGGTGCCGCGGGCGCGCGCCACCGCCCTTCGAACACGGCCGGTCGATGGCCCCGCCGCCCGGATCGCGGAAGACCGAAAGGATTTCGCAGGACCGGCTATAGATAGATCCTTCGGCCTGCCGATCCCCATGCGGGCGAAGGATCTCCGCGCGGCCGGCCTCAGGACGACAATCTGGGGGACGCGATTCGGGTCGAGCTTGGATTCGCACTTCGCACTAAGGACTAAGGACTAAGGACTAAGGACTAAGGACTAAGGACTAAGGACTAAGGACTAAGGACTAAGGACTAAGGACTAAGGACTAAGGACTAAGGACTAAGGACTTCCATTCTTCCGTGATGCTTGACCCACCGCCCATCGCCACTTACCTTCTCAGCAAGTGATAAGGTGAATTGATCATCCACTCGGGTGCGCGCGGGATGGAATCGGGTCCGGTGAGCCGCCAAAGCCTTCCCGACGAACTCGCGCAGCGCGTGCGGAAGATGATCCAGGAAGGCGGCTACGGGGCCGGCGACCGGCTCCCCAGCATCGCGGGGATGGCGCGGGAGTTCGGCGTGGCGCACCCCACGCTGCGCGAGGCGCTCCGCAAGCTGGAGACGCTGGGGATGGTGGAGATCCGCCACGGCGCCGGCGTCTTCGTGGGCCGCGACCAGAACGCGCTCCTCATCACCAACCCCGTCTTCCAGGGCGGCCTCACCCGCAAGCTGCTGCTGGACGTGGTCGACGCACGCGCCACCATCGAGGTGAAGGCCGCGGCGCTGGCGGCGGAGAACGCCCCCGAGGCCCGCCTGGCGCGGATGCGCGAGCTGCTGGACGCGGCCGCGCGGAGCCTGGACGACCGCCAGAGCGTCAGCGCCGCCAACCGCGACTTCCACCGCGAGATCGCCCTGGCCTCCGGGAACCCCATCTTCCCCCAGCTCTTGGACGCGCTGGGGAACGTGTTCCAGGAGGAGCAGCGCTTCGTCAACGCCACGCACGCCGCCCGCGAGCGCTTCCACCACGAGCACGTGGGGATCCTGGATGCCCTGGAGCGCCGCGACGGCGCCGCCGCCGAGGCGCGGATGCGGGCGCACCTGGAAGGCGTCCGCGAAGCACTCGTCCGGACCGGACCGCGGGACCCCGAGAACCACACCGACACGTGAAGATCACCGACATCCGGGCCACGCCCGTCACCGTTCCCCTCGAGGCCCCGCTCCGCCACGCCAACGGCGCCCACTGGGGGCGCTTCGTGCGCACCATCGTGGAGATCGAGACCGACGAGGGGCTGATCGGGCTGGGGGAGATGGGGGGCGGGGGAGAGACCGCCACCGCGTCCTTCGAAGCGCTCAAGCCCTATCTGCTGGGGCGCGATCCGGCCAGGCTGGAGGAGCTGCGCTTCCTGATCGCCAATCCCACGGCGTCTCTCTACAACAACCGCACGCAGTGCCTGGCGGCCGTGGAGTTCGCCTGCCTGGACCTGCTGGGGCAGAAGTGGGGGGTGCCGGTCAGCGACATCCTGGGCGGCGCGCTGCGCGACCGGGTGCCGTTCGCCTCCTACCTGTTCTATCGCTATGCGAACGGCCACGACGGCGGCGGCGAGGTGCGCACCATCGACCAGCTGGTGGACGAGGCGCGGAAGCTGAAGGCGCGCCACGGCTTCACCTCGCACAAGCTCAAGGGCGGCGTCTTCGATCCGCGCTTCGAGCTGGAGTGCTACCGCGCCCTGGCCGACTCGCTCCCCGGCGACTCCTTCCGCTTCGATCCCAACGGCGTCTGGTCCACCGAGCAGGCCATCTGGTTCGGGCAGCGGATCGAGGACGTCAACAACGACTATCTCGAGGATCCCGTCTTCGGGATGCACGGGATGCGGCGCACGCGCGAGAAGGTGCGGATGCCGCTGGCCACCAACACCGTCGTGGTGGGATTCGAGCAGCTGGCGGCCAACGCGCTGGCGACGGCGGTGGACGTCATCCTCCTCGACACGACGTTCTGGGGCGGGATCCGGCCGTGCGTGAAGGCGGCGGGGATCTGCGAGGCGTTCCAGCTGGGCGTGGCCGTCCACTCCTCCGGCGAGCTGGGGATCCAGCTGGCGACCATGCTGCACCTGGGCGCGGTGATCCCCAACCTCACCTTCGCGGCGGACGCGCACTACCACCACCTCACCGACGACGTGATCGTGGGCGGGAAGATGGCGTACGAGGACGGCTCCATCGCCGTGCCGACGGCGCCGGGGCTGGGGATCACGCTCGACCGCGACAAGCTGGGCGAGTACCACGAGCTCTTCAACCGCCTGGGCGGCTACGCGTACGACCAGGACCCGCTCCGCCCGGGATGGACGCCGACCATCCCCAACCAGCGCTGGGCCGACCCCCGCGACGCCCGCATCCCCCAGATCCCGCGATGAAGGGCCGGGCGATGGGGGAACGGCGGGGGACAGGCTCCAGGGGACAGGGGACAGCCGGCGAAACGCGCGGACCCCGCGTCCTCCGGCGCGCTATCGTCCGGATCGTCCTCGCGGCGCTCGCGATCGTCGTCTCGGCGGCCGCGCCGCTGCGCGCGGACGACGGATACGGCCTCTGGCTCCGCTACCCCCGCGTCGACGACGCGGCCCGGATGGCGGAGTATCGCGCGTCCATCACCCGCCTGGTCCTCCCCGGCGAATCGCCCACGCTGCGCGCCGCCCGCGACGAGCTGCGGCGCGGGCTGCGGGGGATGCTGGGGATGGAGATCCCCATCTCCCCGTCCGTCAGTGCGAGCGGCGCGCTCCTGGTGGGGACGCCGGCCAGCTCGCGGCGGATCGCGGCGCTCGGCCTCGGGGAGGAGCTTCGGCGCGTGGGGGACGAGGGGTTCGTGATCCGCGCGGCGAGCGTCGGCGGGCGGCGGACGATCGTCATCGCGGCCAATCGCGACGTGGGGGTGCTCTACGGCGCCTTCCATCTCCTGCGCCACCTGCAGACCCATCGCCCGCTCGCGGATCTGTCCATCGTGCAGTCTCCCCGGATCGGGCGGCGGGTGCTGAACCACTGGGACAACCTGGACCGCAGCGTGGAGCGCGGGTACGCCGGCCGCTCGCTCTGGGAGTGGGACGCGCTCCCGGACTCGCTTTCGGCGCGATACGTCGACTACGCGCGGGCGAACGCGTCGATCGGGATCAACGGGACGGTGCTGACCAACGTCAACGCGAACGCGCGGGTGCTGACGGCGCCGTATCTCCACAAGGTGCGGGCACTGGCCGGCGTCTTTCGCCCGTACGGCATCCGCGTCTACCTGACGGCCCGGTTCAGCGCGCCGATGGAGATTGGGGGACTCGAGACGGCCGATCCGCTCGATCCGGCGGTGCGCGCGTGGTGGAAGGCGAAGGCGGACGAGATCTACCGCACCATCCCCGACTTCGGCGGCTTCCTGGTGAAGGCGAACTCGGAGGGGCAGCCGGGGCCGCAGGACTACCAGCGCACCCACGCGGACGGCGCCAACATGCTGGCCGAGGCGGTGGCGCCGCACGGCGGGATCGTGATGTGGCGCGCCTTCGTCTACAGCGCGGAGACGCCCACGGACCGCGTGCGGCAGGCGCACGACGAGTTCCACCCGCTGGACGGCCGCTTCCAGGGCAACGTGCTGGTGCAGGTGAAGAACGGGCCGCTGGACTTCCAGCCGCGCGAGCCCTTCCACCCGCTCTTCGGCGCCATGCCGCGCACGCCGCTGATGCTGGAGCTGCAGATCACGCAGGAGTACCTGGGCCACGCCTCCGATCTCGTCTACCTGGCCCCGCTCTTCGAGGAGGTGCTGGACGCCGACACGCACGCCCGCGGCGCCGGATCGACCGTGGCGAAGGTGATCGACGGATCCCTCGAAGGGCACCGGCTGACGGCGATCGCCGGCGTGGCGAACACGGGGACGGATAGGAACTGGACGGGGCACCCGTTCGGCCAGGCCAACTGGTACGCCTTCGGCCGGCTGGCGTGGGACCCGGATGCCGCCTCGGCCGAGATCGCGGAGGAGTGGCTGCGGATGACCTTCACGCACGACCCCTCGTTCGTGGCGCTGGTGAAGGCGATGATGATGCGGTCGCGGGAGACGGCGGTGGAGTACATGACGCCGCTGGGGCTGCACCACATCATGGCGCGCGACCACCACTACGGCCCGGGGCCGTGGGTGGAGGGGGGCGGACGCGCGGACTGGACCTCGGTCTACTACCACCGCGCGGACACGCTGGGCGTGGGCTTCGACCGCACGGCGGCGGGAAGCAGCGCCGTGGCGCAGTACGCCGCGCCCGTCGCCGCGCGGTGGGGGAGCCGCCAGACGGTGCCGGACTCGCTCCTCCTCTGGTTCCACCGCGTGGGGTGGACGGAGCGGATGCGCAGCGGCCGCACGCTGTGGGACGAGCTGGTGCACCGCTACGACGCCGGCGTGGACTCCGTCCGCGGGATGCGCCGGACCTGGGACGGCGTGCGCGGAACGATCGACCCCGAGCGCCACGCCGACGTGGCCGCGCGTCTGGCGACGCAGGAGAAGGTGGCGCGCTGGTGGAGGGACGCGGCGCTGCTGTACTTTCAGCAGTTCTCGCGACAGCCGTTTCCGCCCGGAGCCGAGCCGCCCGCGCATTCGCTGGAGTTCTACCGGCGGCGGGTTGGGCCGGAGGTCCCGGAGTTCGGCGAGGCGACGCATGCGATCGCGCGGCCCGGGTTCTCGGGCCCGTCGCGGCCCAGGTAAAAAGAAGTCCTTAGTGCTTAGTCCTTAGTCCCTGGTGCGGAAACGATACCGATCGTGCGGGTCCGCAGTTAAGGACTAAGCACTAAGGACCAAGCACTTCTGTTCCTTCCGTTGACGACCACTTGAGCACACCGACACCGATGCCCAACGACGCCTATACCCCCCGCCCCGAGCACCGCTTCACCTTCGGCCTGTGGACGGTGGGGAACGTGGGGCGCGACCCCTTCGGCGAGGCGGTGCGGCCCGCGCTCAGCCCCGTCCGGATCGTGGAGAAGCTGGGGGAGCTGGGTGCCTACGGCGTCAACCTCCACGACGAGGACCTGGTGCCCCGCGACGCCACGCCCGGCACCCGCGACCGCATCGTCCGCGAGTTCAGGGGCGCGCTCGACGCGTCCGGCGTGAAGGTGCCGATGGCGACGACGAACCTGTTCTCCGATCCCGCCTTCCGCGACGGCGCCTTCACCAGCAACGACCCGCGCGTCCGCGCCTACGCCGTGCAGAAGGCCATGCGCTCGATGGACCTGGGCGCGGAGCTGGGGGCGGAGATCTACGTCTTCTGGGGCGGGCGTGAAGGCGTCGAGACCAACGCGGCCAAGGACGCCCGCGAGGCGCTGGCCCGGTTCCGCGACGCGCTCAACTTCCTCTGCGAATACTCGCAGGCGCAGGGCTACGCCTATCGCTTCGCGCTGGAGCCCAAGCCCAACGAGCCGCGCGGCGACATCTTCCTCCCCACCATCGGCCACGCGCTGGCGTTCATCCACACCCTGGATCACCCCGACATGGTGGGGCTCAATCCCGAGGTGGCGCACGACACCATGGCGGGGCTGGACTTCGCGCACGGAGTGGCGCAGGCGCTCGATGCCGGGAAGCTGTTCCACATCGACCTGAACGCGCAGAAGCCGGGGCGATACGACCAGGACCACCGCTTCGGGAGCGAGGATCCCAAGCAGGCGTTCTTCCTGGTCAAGCTCCTGGAGGACGCGGGATACGAGGGGATGCGCCACTTCGACAGCCACGCCTACCGCAGCGAGGACGAGCGGGGCGTGTGGGACTTCGCCGCGGGGAGCATGCGCACCTACCTGGTCCTCAAGGAGAAGGCCGCGCGCTGGAACGCCGATCCGGAGATCCGGCAGATCCGCGATGCGCTCGCGGCGCGCGGCGGAGGCGCGGGCGGCCGCCTGGCCTTCTCGGCGGAGGGCGCGCGCGAGCTCAAGGAGCGGCGCTTCGACCTGGAGGCCATCCGCGCGGAGGGCTTCGGCTACGAGCGGCTGGACCAGCTGACCATGGAGATCCTGCTGGGGGTGCGCTGAGATGGGGGACGTCTTCCTGGGCGTGGACGTGGGCACCAGCGGCGTCAAGGCGATCCTGGTCGACACGGCCGGCGAGGTGATCGCCTCCGCCACCACGGCGCTGACGCTCTCCACCCCGCGCCCGGGATGGGCGGAACAGGATCCCGAGGCGTGGTGGCGCGCCTCCGTCGCCTCCATCCGCCGCGTGATCGAGGCCCGGCCGGACGCGCGGGTGGCGGGCGTCGGCATCTCCGGGCAGATGCACTCCTCCGTCTTCCTCGACCGATCCGGCGAGGTGATCCGCCCCGCGCTCCTCTGGTGCGACGGCCGCACCACCGCCGAATGCGCGGAGATCACGGCGCGCGTGGGCGGCGAGGAGCGGCTGCGCGACCTGGCGGCCAATCCCGCGCTGGAAGGCTTCACGCTCCCCAAGGTGCTCTGGCTCCGCAACCAGGAGCCCGACGCCTTCGCCCGGTTGGCGACGGTGCTGCTGGCCAAGGACTACGTGCGCTTCCGCCTCACCGGCGCGCTGGCCACGGAGCCCTCGGACGCATCGGCGACGCTGATGTACGACACGGCGCGGCTGCGGTGGAGCGGGGAGATCATGGAGGCGATGGATCTCCCGGCGTCGCTCCTGCCGAACGTGGGCGGATCGGCGGAGGTGCTGGGGCGGGTGACGGCGGACGCGGCGGGGCTCACGGGGCTGGCGGAGGGGACGCCGGTGGTGGGCGGCGGCGCGGACAACGCCTGTGGCGCGGCGGGCGTCGGCGTGGTGGCGCCGGGCGAGGCGGTGGCGAGCTGGGGGACTTCCGGCACCGTGCTGGCGCCGATGGCGGAGCCGCGCGTGGACCCCGGGATGCGCGCCCACACCTTCTGCCACGTGGTGCCGGACTCCTGGTACCTGATGGGTGTCGTCCTCTCCGCCGGCGGCGCCTTCGCCTGGCACCGCGAGCAGCTGGCGCGCGAGCTGGCGGCGGCGCCGAACGCGCACAGGGAGCTGGACGAGGAGGCCGCGGCCATCTCCCCCGGCGCGGAGGGGCTCAGCTTCCTTCCCTACCTCCAGGGCGAGCGCACGCCGCACCGCGACGCGTCGGCGCGGGGAGCGTTCGTGGGGCTCACGCTGGCGCACACGCGCGCGCACATGACGCGCGCCGTGCTGGAGGGCGTGTGCTTCGCCATGCGCGACTCCGTCTCCATCCTCCAGGAGCTGGGCGTCGCCCCCTCCGAGCTGCTGCTGACGGGCGGCGGCGCGCGCAGCGCCTTCCTCCGCCGCCTCCAGGCGGAGGTCTACGGCCTCCCGGTGAAGATGGTGAACCGCGAGGAGGGCCCCGCCTACGGCGCCGCGCTCCTGGCCGCCGTCGGCGCCGGCGCCTTCGCGAACCTGGCGGACGCCGCGCGCGCCACGCTCACCCGCACGGACCCCGAGCGCCCGGCGGAGGGAGCGCACCAGGCGTACGACGCGCCGTACCGCCGCTTCCGCGCGCTGTATCCCGCGCTGCGGCCGGTGCTGGCGGCGGAGGCGGGGGCGGAGGTGTGATCGAAGGGCTTGGGGTGCGCTTCGGCGGGCTCCGCGCCCCCTCCTGATCGCTGGGGCGATCTGTCCTCCCCCGTTCCGGGAGAGGTTGGCTCGCCACAGGATCTCGTTCGCGCCGAAGCTCGCGCTGCGGTAGAAAAGGCTCCCTCCCACCGCGCAGCGGGGGGAGGGCGGGGGGAGGGGGGCCGCCGCGGCATGCGACAGAGCCCGTCGAACCTCGAGCAGTTCTCCCCTCTCCCGCTTGCGGGCGCTTGCGGGGGAGGGGCCGGGGGAGGGGGCCGCCGCGGCATTGTAGATCGCCCGTCGAACCACGCGAGCCCTCGCCGTGAATCGCCCGCCTCGAACGGCGGGCGCGCAATCGATCCCGATCCGCATCACCCGATGACCTGTTCTTCTCCGATTCGTATGATGATCCGGCGACTCGCCTCGCGGATGCGGGGGATGGCGATCACGCTCGCGCTCTCGTCGATCGCGATGCCCGCGATTGCGCAGGAGACGGGGGGGCTGCGGCTTCCGCGCATCTTCGGGGACGGGATGGTGGTGCAGCGGGGGATGCCGGTGACCGTGTGGGGATGGGCGGCGCCGGGGAGCGCGGTCCGCGTGCGCATCGGGGAGCGGAGCGCGCGGGCCACGGCGGACGCGGCGGGGCGATGGAAGGCGGCGCTTCCCGCGATGTCCGCGGGCGGGCCGCACGAGATCGCCGTGGAGCAGGGCGCGACGCGGATCGTGCTGCGCGACGTGCTGGTGGGCGACGTGTGGGTGGCGTCGGGCCAGTCGAACATGGAGTGGCCGCTCTCCCAGGCGGCGGACGGCCCGCACTTCATCGCGCAGGCGTACGATTCCAGGATCCGCCACTTCGCCGTGCCGCACACCTGGGCGGAGCAGCCGGCGGACGACCTGGCGGGCGGCGAGTGGGAGGCGGCGAATCCCCGGACGGCGGGCGACTTCTCCGCCGTCGCCTACTTCTTCGCGCGGGAGCTTCGCTTCGAGGTGGACGTGCCGATCGGCATCGTGCACGCGTCGTGGGGCGGGAGCAACGTGGAGACGTGGATGAGCCGCGGCGCGCACGGCCTCAGCGACAGCGCCTGGGCCGCGATGATCGCCGCCGAGCGCGCGCGCCACGAAGGCACCCGCGCAGCCCTCCTCGCCCGCCTCGGCTCGCTGCCGACGGTGGATTCGGGGATGGTGGACGGGCGCGCGCCGTGGGCCGCTCCCGATCTCGACGATTCGGGGTGGGCGTCGATCCACGTCCCCGGATTGTGGGAGGGGGAGGGATACGAGGGGCTGGACGGCATCGCGTGGTATCGCACCGCGTTCACGCTCTCCGAGGACGAGGCGCGGAGCGGCGTGACGATCCGGCTGGGGATGATCGACGACGACGACGTGACGTGGGTGAACGGGACGGAGATCGGCCGCACGAGCGGGTACAGCCTCCCGCGCTCGTACGCCGTCCCGCCCTCCGCCCTCCGCGCGGGGCGCAACGTGCTGGCGGTGCGCGTGGCGGATGGCACCGGCGGCGGGGGGATCTACGGCGATCCATCCTCCGTCGGCATCGAGTCCGGCGGCGCGCGCAGGCCGTTCGAGGGGGCGTGGAGGTTCCGGGTGGGCGCGGCGACGTTCGGGACGGACGGGCAGCGGATCAACAAGATCCCCAGCGTCCTCTACAACCGCATGGTGCACCCGCTGCTGGCCATGCCCATCCGCGGCGTCCTCTGGTACCAGGGCGAGTCCAACGCCAACGACGACGAGCAGGCCGCCGCCTACCGCGCCCAGTTCGCCGAGCTGATCCGAAGCTGGCGGCGCGAGTGGACGGGGACGCCCGGCGGCTTCCCCTTCCTCTGGGCGCAGCTCCCCAACTTCGGCGCGCCGGACGCGGCGCCGTCCGCGACCGCGGGCTGGGCCATCCTCCGCGAGTCGCAGTCGGCCGCGCTCGCGCTTCCCGGGACGGGGCAGGCGGTCCTCATCGACGTCGGCGAGGCGGGCGACATCCATCCGCGCAACAAGGTGGAGGTGGGCCGGCGGCTGGCGCGGGTGGCGCGCGCCGTCGTCTACGGCCACGAGATCGAATCGCGCGGCCCGACGTACCGCCGCCACGCAACGCGCGGAGACAGCATCGTCATCGACTTCGATCACGCGCGCGGAGGACTGGTGTCGCGTGCGGGGCGAGGGGAGATCGGCGGATTCGCCATCGCGGGCGCGGACCGCCGCTGGACGTGGGCGAAGGCGCGGATGGACGGCAAGCGCATCGTCGTCTGGAGCGATTCGATCAGCGATCCCGTCGCCGTGCGCTACGCGTGGGCGAACGGTCCCGTCGGCCTCACGCTCTACAACCAGGACGGCCTGCCGATGGAGCCGTTCCGGACGGACCGATGGTGATCCGTCCCATGCGGCGAATCGCCCCCGCTCCGCGGATCGCCGTCGCGTGGCGCGCGGCGGCGATCGCGATCGCCATCGCGACCTCGGGCGGGTGCCGGACGACGTCGATCGGCGCGCCCGGGGCCAGCGGAGCGTGGCTGGGAACGTGGGGGACGGCGCCCCAGCTCACGGAGCCGGCGAATCTCCCGCCCGCGCCGGGGCTGGACGGGGGGACGCTGCGGCAGGTGGCGCGGGTGTCCGTGGGCGGGCGGCGGCTGCGCGTCCGCTTCTCCAACGAGTTCGGCGACGGGCCGCTCACGATCGCGGCGGCGCACATTGCCGTCGCTGACAGCGGGAGCGCGATCGATCCGCGAACCGGGCGCGCGCTGGCGTTCGGCGGCGCATCCTCGATCACCATCCCGGCCGGCGGATCGATCCTCTCCGATCCGCTCCCGTTCACGCTGGAGCCGCTCTCCCGCGTCGCCGTCACCCTGCGCTTCGGGGAGGTGCCGGAGGCGGTGACGGGGCATCCTGGATCGCGCACCACTTCGTACCTGGTGCACGGCGGCGGAGACCCCGCGGCCGCGGATCTCCCCGGCGCCGTTCCCGTGGTGCACTGGTACGTCTGGACGGGGATCGACGTGGTGGACGATGGGCGGGGCGCGGCCGTGGCGGTGCTGGGCAACTCCATCACCGACGGGCGCGGATCGGGGACGGACCGGCAGAACCGATGGCCGGACGAGCTGGCCCGCCGCCTCCAGGCCGATCCGCGAACGACGCGCGTCGCCGTGCTGAACCAGGGGATCGGGGGAAACTGCGTGCTGCGCGCCTGCCTGGGGCCGTCCGCGCTGGCGCGGCTCGACCGCGACGTGCTGGGGCAGAGCGGCGTGCGCTGGCTGGTGGTGCTGGAGGGGATCAACGACGTCGGGCAGGCGCGGGGGGCGGAAGGCTCGGCCGCCGTGGCGCGCGACCTGGTCGCCGCGTACCGGGAGATCGCGGCGCGGGCGCGGGCGCGCGGGATCCGCATCTACGGCGCCACCCTCCTCCCCTTCGGCGGATCGTTCTACGACGCTCCCGAGCGCGAGGCCGCGCGTCAGGAGGTGAACCGGTGGATCCGCGCGGGCGGCGGCTTCGACGCGGTGATCGACCTGGACGCCGCCCTCCGCGACCCCGCGCACCCCGAGCGCCTGCGCCCCGAGGCGGACACGGGAGATCACCTGCACCCCAACGAAGCCGGCCACCGGATGATCGCGGAGGCCGTCGACCTCGCGCTCTTCGCCGATCGCGCCGCCCCGCCGCCGTCGTCGGGAATCGGCCGGCGGCGCTGATCGGGCGGGCGATCCACCCCGCGAATCGATCGCTCCGGGCCGCAGTTCGTGACGCGCGGAAGGCCGGAACGAGGGATCAACGTGACCAGCCTTGACGCTTTTGTTCAAGGACCGTACTATAGGGCAGGTGATATTATCACCTCACTTCTTTGCCGGACAAAATCGCCGCCCGCCGGCGAAACCGATGCCGCCGCGACGCGCGATCCGCCCCACCCGCGCGCTCCCGGACCCTGACGGTCGCAGGTCGGATCCCGTCCGAGAGCCAGGCGCTCTCTCCACCCTGAACGCCCCGCCGTAGAGGACTCATGTCGCAGCGCAGAACCCTCCTGAGTGGTCTCGCCGCCGCCGGAGCGCTGGCCCTCGGCATCGCGGCCTGCAGCGAATCGCTGGCGCCGTATCCCCAGTGGACCATCGACCCGCGCTCGTTGACCGTGGCCCGGGGCGCCACCTCCAACGTCAAGATCGTCCTGTCCGGCCCCAACAAGTCGGCCGACTGGCGGGTGGAGTCGGGGAACACGGGGGTCGCCACCGTCACCCAGACGGAGACCGGCGCCGCCGTCACCGGCGTGGCCGCGGGGACCACCCGGGTCTACATCCGCGCCCGCGCCGAGGGCTTCCCCGGCGGCCAGGCCGCCGACTCGCTCACCGTCCGCGTCACCGCGCCGTAGCCGTCCGATCGATCCCGTCCCGAAGAGAAGCTCGCGGCTGAAGAGATGTTGTCACCGTATGTCACCGGTCCCCCCGCGCGGGGACGGCGACGCGGCCCCGTCCCACACCACAATCCTCGTGAGGCATGCGCAAATGACACGTCGGATCGCACTCCTCGTGCTCTCCCTGCTGATGGCGGCGGCGGGGAACGCGTGGGCACAGGGCACCGGGCAGATCTCCGGGCGGGTGACCTCCACCGCGGGGCCGCCCGTCGCGGGCGCCACGGTGTCCATCGCCACCCCGCGCCGCAGCGCCGTCACCGACAGCCAGGGCCGCTACACCCTGAACGGCGTCCCCGCCGGCACCCACACGGTGACGGCCACGCAGATCGGCCGCGCCACCGGCACCCGCGCCGTGGTGGTGGCCGCCGGCCAGACCGCCACCGCCGACTTCCAGCTGGGCGACGCCGCCATCGGCCTGGACGCCCTGGTGGCGGTGGGGTACGGCCAGCAGCGCGCCCGCGACGTCACCGGCGCCATCTCGTCGCTCCGCGGCCAGGACGTGCAGCAGGTGGCCGCCGCCAACCCCATCGACGCCATCAAGGGGCGCATCGCGGGGGTGGACGTGACGCTGAACAGCCCGGAGCCGGGCGCCGGGGCCCGCATCCGCATCCGCGGCGCGCGCTCCATCTCGGCCACCAACGACCCGCTCTACGTGGTCGACGGGGTGCCCATCGCCGGCGACCTGCGCGACATCGACCAGAACAGCATCGAGACCATCGACGTCCTCAAGGACGCCTCGGCCGCGGCCGTGTACGGGAGCCGCGGCGCCAACGGCGTGGTGCTGATCACCACGCGCCGCGGGCGCCCGGGACGCACCGAGTTCAGCTTCAGCACCACCTACGGCGCCTCGGACGTGCTGAGCAAGGTGGACATGATGAACGGCGCCGAGTTCGCGGAGATGCGCCGCGAGGCCGCCCGCAACGCCGGCACCTACAGGTGCCCCACCCCCGCGCAGTGCGCCGCCGGCGACCTGGACATCCTGGACGACAGCATGCGGGCCAACCTGGCGGCCGGGATCAGCACCGACTGGCAGGACGAGATCATGCGCACGGGCGTCCTGCGCGACAACCAGCTCTCCATCGCCGGCGGCACCGAGAACACGCGCTTCCGGCTGGGCGTGGGATACCTGACCCAGGACGGGATCACCCTGTCGCAGGGGTACCAGGCCAGGCAGGCGTCCATCAACGTGAGCCACGACTTCGGCCGGCTGGCGCTGCAGCTGACCACGCAGGCCAGCCGCACCACCCGCGAGGCGGGGGTGGGCGCGCGGCTGTGGGACGAGGCGCTCTTCAACTCGCCGCTGGGCCGCGCCCGGAGCGACGACGGGACGCTCCTCTTCAAGCCCACCCGCGACGACCTGCGCGTCAACCCCATCCTGGAGGCGCGCAACAACGTCCGCGAGATCACCCGCACCAACGTGCTGGGGACGGTGAGCGCCACCCTGGAGCTGGCGGACGGGATCTCCTTCGTCTCCTCGTTCGGGCCGCAGTACTCCATCGACAACGACGGGCAGTTCGTGGGGACCTTCACCCGCAAGCAGGGGGGCACCGCCCTTCCCGAGGCGGGGGTGGACATCGAGAAGCGCACCTCGTACACGCTCAGCAACTACCTGCAGTTGGACCGGCGGCTGGGGACGGAGCACCGCTTCCAGGGAACGGTGCTGTACGAGATCGCCGAGACCGACTTCGACTACGACAGCGCCTACGCCACGCAACTCCCCTACTCGCAGCAGCTCTGGTACAACCTGGGCTCGGGCTCGGGGACGCCGGCGCTGAAGGCGTTCCTCTCGGAGCAGGCGCTGGAGTCGTACATGGGGCGCCTGAACTACACCTTCCGCGACCGCTACGCGCTCACGCTCACCGGCCGCGTGGACGGCTCCAGCGTGCTGGCCGAGGGGAGCAAGTACCAGTTCTTCCCCGCCGTGGGCCTTTCCTGGCGGGTGAGCGACGAGCCGTGGCTGAAGGGCGTATCGGCCATCGGCGACCTGAAGCTGCGCGCCTCGTACGGGCGGGTGGGGAACAGCGGGATCGCGGCGTACCAGACGCTGGGGCAGCTCTCGCAGCAGTGGTACACCTTCGGGACCACCACCCCCAACGCGGTGGGGTACGCGCCGGGGAGCATCCCCAACCCCGACCTGAAGTGGGAGACCACCGACAAGTTCAACCTGGGGCTGGACTTCGGGGTGCTGGACAACCGCATCACCGGCACCTTCGACGTCTACCGCGAGAACACGCACGACCTGCTGCTGCGGCGCATCCTCCCCTTCACCTCGGGCTACAGCAGCGTGCTGCAGAACGTGGGGAGCACCACCAACCGCGGCGCCGAGATCTCGCTGAGCACCATCAACGTGGACGGGTGGCGGGGGCTGACCTGGGAGTCGTCGTTCAACGTCTCGTTCAACCGCAACCGCATCAGCGCGCTGGCGCTGGACGCGCCCTTCGACGTGGGGAACGCGCGGTGGGTGAACGCGCCCATCAACGTCAACTACGACTACCAGTTCGCGGGGATCTGGCAGACGGCCGACTCGGCGATGGCGCGGGTGATGTGCGGCTGCCGCCCGGGCGACATCCGGGTGAGCGACACCAACGGCGACGGGATCATCAACCCCGACGACCGCGTCATCCTGGGGAACCACTACAACTTCCCCGACTGGCAGGGGAGCTTCAACAACCGCTTCGCCTGGCGCGCGCTGGACCTGTCGGTGCTGGCGACGGCGCGGTGGGGATACGTGGTGAGCAACGGCTTCATCCAGGCGTACACCTCGCTCGCGGGGCGCTTCAACTCCCGCGACGTGGACTACTGGACCCCCGACAACCCCAGCAACGAGAACCCGCGCCCCAGCCCGTCCGGCCGGGGGCCGTACGGCTCGGCCAGCTACTACCAGGACGGCTCGCACGTCCGCATCCGCGACATCACGCTGGGGGTGCGCCTTCCCGAGCGGCTGGTGGGGCGCTTCGGCGGGCGGACCACGCGGCTGTACCTGAAGGCGCAGGACCCGTTCATCTTCACCCGCGACTTCGACGGGTGGGACCCCGAGAACGGCTTCAACATCGGCGACGGGAACAGCACCAACTCGCAGATCGACGTGGGCGGCCCGAGCTACCGCACCTTCATCTTCGGCGCCGACTTCACCTTCTGAGCCGGGAACGCACATGCGACAGATTGCCGGAATGACCGTCGCGGGCCTCGCGCTCGCCGCCCTGGGGGTGACGGCCGGGTGCCAGGACCTGACGGAGAACCCCGTCTCCGGGGTCACCGAGGAGTACTTCCAGACCCCCGAGGGCGCCGACGCCGCCATCAGCGGGACGTACGCGCGGCTCCGCGACTACTACGGGCAGGAGCAGGAGCTGCGGATCGGCTTCGCGGGGACCGACGTGTGGAGCCGGGGGGAGCAGTGCCTGGCCAACGGCTGCGGCCCCTGGAACGACTACAACGCGCAGCTGACGCCCTCGCTGGGGCAGTCGCTGCAGGACCTGTGGCAGCAGTCGTACTTCGCCATCAACTCGGCGAACACGGCCATCAAGTTCATCGACCAGTCCCCGGCCATCCCGGCGGCCACCAAGGCCGTCCGGCTGGGGGAGGGGCGGTTCCTGCGCGCGCTCTTCTACTTCAACCTGGTGCGCAACTACGGGGCGGTGCACCTGACGCTGGAGCCCACGCAGGGGGTGGTGACGGAGGCCAGCCGCACGCCGGTGGCCGAGATCTACGCGCAGGCCATCGTCCCGGACCTGGAGTTCGCGGTGGCCAACCTCCCGCTCACGCAGCAGCAGCAGGGCCGCGCCACCCGCGGCGCCGCGCAGACGCTGCTGGCCGAGGTGCTGCTGACCCGCGGGGCCGGCGGCGACTTCGACCGCGCGGCCGAGCTGACGTCGGCGGTGGTCGCGTCGGGGACCTACGTGCTGAACCCCACCTACCGCGAGCTCTTCTGCGGGCCGGAGCGGCCGCTGGGGCCGTGCGACTTCGTCACCAGCCTGGAGACCAACCGCGAGTACGTCTTCGCGGTGCAGTTCACGGGCGACGCCACGCGCGACATCTCGGGGAACTCGCTGCACTGGTTCTGGACGCCGGGCTACGACGCGGTGGGCGCGCCCAACATCACCCGCACGCAGGAGTACGACCGCCCCTTCCGCCGGCTGGCGCCGTCGAAGTACACGCTGCGCCTGTGGAACCGCGCCGTGGACAGCCGCTACGCCGCCACCTTCCAGACGCTCTGGCGCTCCAACAACGGCAACCCGCCGGGGACGCAGGCGCAGGGCGGCGACACGGCCATCTTCATGCCCGGCACCCCCACGGCGCCGGCGGAGAACCAGGGGAAGCGCTACCGGGTCTTCGGGGAGAACGACTACACGGAGCTCATCCACCCCGGGCTGCTGAAGTGGCGCGACCAGACCAAGCCGGCGGTGGGCGCGCAGCAGAGCCAGCGCGACCGGCACCTGTGGCGCCTGGCCGACGTGCACCTCCTGCGGGCCGAGGCCGTCATCCGCGCCGGCCGTCCGGCGCAGGCCGCCCCCGACTTCAACCTCCTGCGCCGCCGCGCGGCCATCCCGGCGGGCTCCGGGGCCAACGACCTGAGCCCGGCGCAGCTGGACTCGCTGAACGCGGGCGGGAACCAGGCCATCGAGCTGCTGCTGAACGAGCGCGCCCGCGAGCTGACGGGCGAGGAGCAGCGGTGGTACGTGCTGGTGCGGCTGGGCAAGCTGCTGGAGCGGGTGCGCCTGTACAACCCCACGGCCACGGCCAACATCCAGGAGCGCCACCTGCTGCGCCCCATCCCCCAGGCGCAGATCGACGCCACCACCGGCAACGCCGCGTCCTTCCCCCAGAACCCGGGCTACTGACGGACATCGCCCGCGCCCGATGCTTCGGGCGATGGTGGGTTGGGGGATGGGGATCGGGGGATCAGGGGATCAGGGGATGGGGATCGGAGGGATCGTCGCGGTTCGGGCCGGGGTGCGCTTCGGCGGCCCCGCGCCCCCTCCTGATCGCTGGGGCGATCTGTCCTCCCCCGTTCCGGGAGAGGTTGGCGGTGCGAAGGATTTCGCGCGCGCCGAGGGTCGCGACGTGGTAGAAAAGCTCCTTCCCACCGCGCAGCGGGGGTAGGGCGGGGGGAGGGGGGCCGCCGCGGCATTGTAGACCGCCCATCGAACCGCCACGAACCGCAGCTCCCCCCTTCCGCTCGCGGGGGAGCGGCCGGGGATCCACAACGTTTTTCGGAGCCAGGATGGCCGGGTACCGCGACGCGACGCTCCCCGCCGAAGAGCGGGTCAGGGATCTCCTCGGGCAAATGACGCTGGAGGAGAAGGCCGCGCAGATGACCTGCGTCTGGCAGCGGAAGGCCGACACGCTGGTGGACGAGGCCGGCGGCTTCGACGCCGACAAGGCGCGCGCCGCCTTCGGCCACGGCGACGGGATCGGCCAGGTGGGGCGGCCCAGCGACGCCGGCGGGAGCGGGCACGAGCCGGAAAAGGGGAGGGGGCCGCGCGCCATGGCGGAGCTGACCAACGCCATCCAGCGCTTCTTCGTGGAAGAGAGCCGGCTCGGCATCCCCGTCATCTTCCACGAGGAGTGCCTGCACGGCCACGCCGCCGTCGGCGGGACCAGCTTCCCGCAGCCGATCGCGCTCGCCTCCAGCTTCGATCCGGATCTCGTGGAGCGGCTGTACGCCATGACGGCGGAGGAGGCGCGGGTGCGGGGGACGCACCAGGCGCTCACGCCGGTCGTGGACGTCGCCCGCGACGCCCGCTGGGGGCGCGTGGAGGAGACCTTCGGCGAGGATCCGTACCTCGTCGGGCGGATGGGCGTCGCCGCCGTCCGCGGCTTCCAGGGGGACGCGACGTTCCGCGACGGGACGCGCGTGCTGGCGACGATGAAGCACTTCGTGGCGCACGGGCAGCCGGAGGCGGGGATGAACTGCGCCCCGGTCAACGTGTCGATGCGCGAGCTGCGCGAGGTCTTCCTCCCCCCGTTCAAGGCGGCCATCGAGGCGGGCGCGGCGAGCGTGATGGCCTCGTACAACGAGGTCGACGGCGTCCCCTCTCACGCCAACCGCTGGCTGCTGCGCGACGTGCTGCGCGCCGAGTGGGGCTTCGAGGGCTTCGTGGTCAGCGACTACTACGCCATCTGGGAGCTTCACGACCGTCCGGACACGCACGGCCACTTCGTCGCGGCCGACAAGCGCGAGGCGTGCGCGCTGGCGGTGAAGGCCGGCGTCAACATCGAGCTTCCCGAGCCGGACGCCTATCTCCATCTCCTCGACCTGGTCCGCGACGGCGTCCTCGCCGAGGCCGACTTGGACGAGATGGTGGCGCCCATGCTCCTCTGGAAGTTCCGGCTGGGCCTCTTCGACGATCCCTACGTCGACCCCGGCCACGCGGAGCGCGTCGTGGGCTCGGACGCCAACCGCGAGCTGGCGCTCCAGGCCGCCCGCCAGTCCGCCACGCTGCTGAAGAACGAGGGCGGCGTCCTCCCGCTGGACGCCGATCGGCTGAAGTCCATCGCCGTGATCGGGCCGAACGCGCATCGCCCGCTCCTGGGCGGCTACAGCGGCGTCCCGTCCCATGGGTCGACGGTGCTGGAGGGGATCCGCGCCCGCGCCGGCGAGGCGATCGAGGTGCTGCACGCGGAGGGGTGCCGCATCACCCTGGGCGGATCGTGGAACCAGGACGCGGTGGTGGCGCCAGATGCAGAGGAGGACCGGCGGCTGATCGCGGAGGCGGTGGAGGTCGCGCGCCGCGCGGACGTGATCGTCCTCGCCGTCGGCGGCAACGAGCAGACGTCGCGCGAGGCGTGGTCTCGCGCGCACATGGGCGACCGGACGAGCCTGGACCTCGTGGGGCGGCAGGACGAGCTGGTGGCGGCGATGACGGCGACGGGGAAGCCGGTCGTCGTCCTCCTCTTCAACGGCCGGCCGCTCTCCATCAACCACGTGGCGGAGACGGTGCCGGCGATCCTCGAATGCTGGTACCTGGGGCAGGAGACGGGGCGCGCCGTGGCCGAGATCCTCTTCGGCGACACCAGTCCCGGCGGCAGGCTTCCCATCTCCTTCCCGCGCTCCGTGGGGCACATCCCCGTCTTCTACAACCACAAGCCCTCCGCGCGGCGCGGCTACCTGTGGGACGACGCCTCGCCCCTCTTCGCCTTCGGATTCGGCCTCAGCTACACCACCTTCTCGATCGGCGGCGTCCGCCTGGAGCGCGAGGAGATCGCGGTCGGCGAGTCGACGCGCGTCCTCCTCGACGTGACGAACACGGGGGAGCGCGAGGGGGCGGAGGTGGTGCAGCTGTACGTGCGCGACCGGGTGAGCTCGGTGACGCGGCCGGTGAAGGAGCTGAAGGGCTTCCGGCGCGTCGTCCTGAAGCCGGGGGAGACGGCGTCGGTGGAGATGGAGATCGGCCCGGACGCGCTGGCCTTCTGGGACGTGGAGATGCGGTACCGGGTGGAGCCCGGGGAGTTCGAGGTCACGGTGGGCACGTCGTCGCGCGACCAGGACCTGCGGCGGCTGGCGCTGCGGGTCACGCCCTGAACGCACAACCACGGATTCGACCGAATGGCGCGCGAGAACGAAAGGCTCTCGTTTACCGAGAAGGCCGGCTACAGCCTGGGTGACGCGGCGGCGAACTTCGTCTTCATGACGATGATCCTGTTCCAGCTGAGCTTCTACACCGACACCATGGGGATCACCGCCGCCGCGGCGGGGACCATGCTCCTGCTGGGCCGCCTCTGGGACGCCTTCTTCGACCCCATGATGGGCGTGCTGGCCGACCGGACGAACACGCGGTGGGGGAAGTTCCGCCCCTGGATCCTGTGGACGGCCATCCCCTGGGGCGTGGTGATGGTGCTGGCGTTCACCAGGCCCGGCTTCTCGGGGACGCCGCTGCTGGTGTACGCCGCCGTCACCAACGTCCTGCTGATGACGCTGTACTCCGCCAACAACACCCCGTACTCCGCGCTGGGCGGCGTGATGACGGGGGACGGGACGGAGCGCACCCGCCTCTCGTCGTACCGCTTCGTGGCGGCGATGATCGCGCAGCTGGTGGTGGGCGGCTTCACCCTTCCGCTCGTGGCCAGGCTGGGCGCCGGCGACAGCGCCCGGGGGTGGCAGCTCACCATGGCGCTCTGGGCGGCGGTGTGCGTGGCCTGCTTCGTCGTCACCTTCCTGACCACCCGCGAGCGCATCCTCCCGGTGACGGACCAGAAGGTGAACCCCCGGCAGGACTTCGCCGACCTGGTGAGGAACCGGCCGTGGACCGCCATGTTCGTCCTCACGCTCAGCCACTTCGTCTTCGTGTCGATGCGCGGCGGGACGATGTTCTACTACTTCCAGTACTACGTGGACTCCGAGCGCCTCTACGCCTTCCTGCGCGGGGTGGGGCTCCGCGAGTCCAGCGGCGGCGGATGGCTGATGCGGGGGCTGGGGCTGGTGCTGGACCCCGACCGGTCCAACGTGGCGTCGGTGGGCTTCTCCCTCTTCAACATCTCCAGCCAGCTGGTGACCGTGGTCGGCGTGGTGGCCTCCGTCTGGCTGGCGGCGCGCTTCGGGAAGCGCGCCGTGGCGCTGGTGGGCTTCTCCACCACCACCGTCTTCCTGGCGGCGTTCATCCTGGTGCCGCGCGACGCCATCCTGGGCACCTTCCTCCTGGAGTGGGTGCGCGCCCTCTGCTACGCCCCCACCATCCCCCTGATCTGGGCGATGTTCGCCGACGTGGCCGACTTCGGCGAGTGGAAGACGGGGCGGCGCGCCACGGGGATCATCTTCGCCACCATCCTCTTCGGGCTCAAGGTGGGGCTGAGCCTGGGCGGCGCCATCGCCGGGTGGCTCCTGGCGGGGTACGGCTACCGCGCCAACGCCGAGCAGACGGAGCGGGCGCTGCTGGGGATCCGGATGCTGGTGAGCGTCTATCCCGCGGTCTTCCTGGTGATCGTGATCGTCTGCCTCCTCTTCTATCCCATCACCAGGAAGCTGAACCAGCAGGTGCAGGACGACCTGGCCGACCGCCGCGCGCGGCAGCCGGCCGCCCCCACTCCCATCGCCACGCCGGAGCCGGTCGCATGACGATCCCGAACGTGCGTCCCCGCCTTCTCGCCGCGGCGTCGATCGCTGCGCTCGCGTCCGCCGGGGGATCGACGGCGGCCGCGCAGCGGGTGGATTCCGTCGCCTTGCAGCCGTCGCTGAAGGCGGCGTACGCGAACGACTTCCGCGTGGGGACCACGCTGAACCTGGACGAGGCGTACGGGCGCGACCTGCGCGACGGGGCCATCATCCGCCACCACTTCGCGGCCATCTCCCCGGAGAACCTGCTGAAGTGGGAGTCGGCGCAGCCGGAGCGGGGGCGGTGGGCGTTCGAGGCGGCGGACCGCTACGTGGACTTCGGCGAGCGGAACGGGATGTTCATCGTGGGGCACGCGCTGGTGTGGCACAGCCAGACGCCGCGCTGGGTCTTCGAGGACGCGCGCGGCAATCCCGTCTCCCGCGACACGCTGCTGGCGCGGATGCGCGAGCACATCCACACCGTGGTGGGGCGATACAAAGGGCGCATCGACGGGTGGGACGTGGTCAACGAGGCGCTGGAGGAGGACGGGACGCTGCGGCAGTCGCCGTGGCTGCGCATCATCGGCCCCGACTACGTCGCCCAGGCCTTCCGCTTCGCCGCGGAGGCGGACCCGGCGGCCGAGCTGTACTACAACGACTACTCGCTGGAGAACGCCCCCAAGCGCGAAGGCGCCGTGCGGCTGATCCGCGACCTGCGGCGCCAGGGGATCCGCGTCTCCGCGGTGGGGATGCAGGGGCACCACAAGATGGACTGGCCCAGCATCGCGCAGGAGGACTCCACCATCCGCGCCTTCGCCGCGCTCGGCGTGAAGGTGGCCGTCACCGAGCTGGACATCGATGTGCTCCCCCGCGTCACGCGGAGCAACGGGGCCGAGGTGGCCCTGCGCGGCGGCGACGGCGCCTGCCGCTGCGACCTGAACCCGTACGTCGCCGGCCTCCCCGACTCGCTCTCGCAGGCGCTGGCGAAGCGCTACGCCGACTTCTTCGCGCTCTACCGGCAGCACCGCGACGTGATCGACCGCGTGACCTTCTGGGGGGTGACGGACGGCGATTCGTGGCTGAACGACTGGCCCATGCGCGGCCGCACCAACCACCCGCTCCTCTTCGGCTGGCGCGGCGAGCCCAAGCCCGCCTTCCACGCCGTCCTCCGCGCCGCGCGCGGAGCCAGCGCGGACGCATCGGGCGGCGGGACGGCGGCGACGGACGTGGCGGGAGGGTCGGGGGCGCCGCAGCCGTAGCGCGCGACGGGAGGATCGAGGGCGCTGCGGCAGTAGGGCGCGATGGCACGGCGGCTCGTGGCGGTTCGACGGGCGATCTCGCTGCCGCGGCGGCCCCCCTCCCCCCGCAAGCGGTGGGAGGGAGCCTTTTCTACCGCGTCGCGTGCATCGGCGCGAACGAGATTCTGTCGTGAGCCAACCTCTCCCGGAACGGGGGAGGACAGACCGCCCCAGCGGTCAGGAGGGGGCGCGGGGCCGAGGACGCGCACCGACGCGCGCCCTCGCGCCACCGCCGATCCCGATCGCCCTACCAGCGCTCGTGCACCGTGGGGCGGATGAGGCGGTCGTAGACGTCGCGGGCGGCGGCCATCGCCTCGTCCGGCCACGCGGGGAGGGTGGCGGCGCGCACGTTCTCCTCCGCCTGGCGCGTGTCGCGGGCACCGGGGATGGCCACCGTGACTTCGGGGAACATCAGGATCCAGCGGAGCGCCGCCTGCGCCATGGTGGCGCCCTCGGGAACCAGGGCCCGCAGCTCCTCCACCGCGCGGAGGCCGGTGTCGTAGTCCACGCCGCTGAAGGTCTCGCCCTGGTCGAACGCCTCGCCGTGGCGGTTGAACGCGCGGTGGTCCCGCTCGGCGAACCGCGTGTCGGGGCGCAGCTTCCCCGAAAGGAGCCCGCTGGCCAGCGGGACGCGGGCGATGATCCCGACGCCCGCCTCGCGCGCGGCCGCGAAGAACCGCTCCGCCGGCTTCTGGCGGAAGAGGTTGAAGATGACCTGCACCGACTGCACGGCCGGATACTCCAGCGACTTCAGCGCCTCGTCCACGCGCTCCACGCTGACGCCGTAGTGCCGCAGCTTGCCGGCGGAGACGAGATCGTCCAGGATGCCGAAGACCTCCGGCATGTGGTAGACCTCGCCGGGCGGGCAGTGCAGCTGGAGAAGGTCGATGGCCTCCGTCTCCAGGTTCGCCAGGCTGCGGTCCACGAAGGCGGCGAGGTTCTCGCGGTTGTAGCCCTCGGCCACGTGCGGGCTCAGCCGGCGCCCGGCCTTGGTGGCGACGACCAGCTCCTCGCCCGGGCGCTCGCGCCGGAGCCGCGCCACCAGGCGCTCGGAGTGGCCGTCGCCGTAGACGTCGGCCGTGTCGATGAAGTTGACGCCCAGGTCCACGGCGCGGTGCAGCGACGCCATCGACTCCGCGTCGTCCGTGCGCCCCCAGGCGTCTCCGCCGATGGCCCACGCGCCGAATCCGATGGGCGACACGCGCCATCCGGTGCGGCCGAGAGTGCGGGTTTCCACTGTGCTTCTCCGTTCTGGCTGGTTGCGGTCGTCCGCCGCCCCGCTACGTTGAATCGTGGCGGATGACGAACCTGGACATCGGTTGGACACAACGCGCGTTGGTGTTATTATCATCTGATCATTTCCCGCGCCACCCGAGCCGCGGAGCGGGCCGATCCCGTAGCCGGAACCATGCCGAGCCGGAGACCAGATCGGCATACAAACGGAGGTGTGCAGTGCAGGATACCCTTGCCCCGGTGACCAAGCAGAGCCTGGCCGACCGGCTGGCGCACCAGATCCGGCTGCTGATCCAGACCGGCTACAAGGTGGGCGACCGCCTGCCGACCATCATGGACATGGCGCACCAGTTCAAGGTGGGCCACCCCACGGTGCGCGAGGCGCTGCGCAAGTTGGAGACGGTGGGGATCGTGGAGATCCGCCACGGCTCGGGCGTCTACGTCACCCGCAGCGACGACGTGCTGGTGCTGGCCAGCCCGCACGCCGGCGCCGTCACCAAGAAGCTGCTCCTGGACCTGATCCAGGCGCGCATCCCCATCGAGGTGCACTCCGCCTCGCTGGCCGCGCGCAACGCCACCGACGAGCACCTGGCCGAGATGCGCAGCCTGCTGGCCAGCGCCGGCCGCAGCTTCGACGACGACGCGCTCCTCAGCAGCATCAACATGGCGTTCCACCGGCAGATCGCGCTCGCCTCCGGCAACACCGTGCTGGCGCAGCTGCTGAACGTGCTGCAGGAGCTGTTCGCCAGCGAGCAGCGGCTGATCCTGGGGATCTTCGGCTCGCGCGACCGCGACCACCAGGAGCACCTCACCATCCTGGATGCCCTGGAGAAGCGCGACGAAGCGCTCGCCGTCGACCTCATGCGCACCCACCTGGAAGGCGTCGAGGCCGCCCTCGTCCGCTGGGACCCCGCCAAGCACCCGGTGGTCTGACGGGCGAATGAATTCGCTGCAGCGACGACACGAAGTCCGCCTTCGCGGACCACGGGGATCGGTGCGGCGGCGGGGTCCGCGCGCGGGGCAGGGTTCGGCGCCTCCCGGTTGAAACCGGGGGCTACAAAGGCACAAAGATCCGCCTTCGCGGACTGCGGAGCCCGCTTTCGCGCGCGGAAGCCTGCCCTTACGCGAATCTGGTAGTCCGCGAAGGCGGACTTCGTGTGGTCGATTCGCCCGTACGGCCCCGACTCATAAGATCGCTTGCTCACTCAGACGATCCCATCTTGAACGCAATCCCCCGATCGCCCGCCGCGCCCCGCATCCGCCGCGCGTCGGGCATTCTCGTGCCCCTGATCCTCGCCCTCGCCTCGCTTCTGTCGATCGAGAGCGCGGCGGCGCAGGCGATGGGCGACAGCTACGTGGCGGCGGAGGACGGGCGCGGGCGCTTTCCGCTCTTCGCGGGTGGGCGCGCGGCGTCGCTGCGCGTGGACTCGGCGGAGTGGGCGGGGGTGATCCGCGCGGCGGGCGACCTGCGCGCGGACGTGGAGCGCGTGACCGGAGTCGCGCCGTCGCTCGACGTCGGCGGCGGCGCGGCGGCGGGGACGGTGGTGCTGATCGGGACCCTCGGCCGGAGCCCGACCATCGACGCGCTCGTGCGATCGGGGAAGCTGGACGTGCGCGGCGTGGCGGGGCGATGGGAGACCTTCGTCCTCCAGGCCGTCGATCGCCCCATGCCGGGGATCGACCGCGCGCTGGTGATCGCGGGGAGCGACCGGCGCGGCACCATCTTCGGCATCTACGACCTCTCGCAGCAGATCGGCGTCTCCCCCTGGTACTGGTGGGCGGACGTGCCGGCGAGGCGCCAATCCGCGCTCCACGTCCTCCCCGGCCGCCACACGCGCGGCGAGCCGGCGGTGAAGTATCGCGGGATCTTCATCAACGACGAGGCGCCGGCGCTGAGCGGGTGGGCGCGGGAGACGTTCGGCGGCTTCAACCACCGCTTCTACGCGCGCGTCTTCGAGCTGATCCTGCGGAGCAAGGGGAACTACCTCTGGCCGGCGATGTGGGGGAGCGCCTTCTACGCGGACGATTCGCTGAACGCGCGCCTGGCCGACGAGTACGGCGTGGTGATCGGCACCAGCCACCACGAGCCGATGATGCGCGCGCACGACGAGTGGCGCCGCTTCGGCGGGGGCGGCGCTTGGAACTACGGGACGAACGACGCCGCGCTGAGGGATTTCTGGCGCGAGGGGATCCGGCGGATGGGCGGCAACGAGAGCATCGTCACCCTCGCCATGCGCGGCGATGGCGACGAGCCGATGACGCAGGGGACCGCCATCGCCCTGCTGGAGCGGATCGTGGGCGACCAGCGCGACATCCTCCGCGAGGCCACCGCGCGCGATCCGTCCACCATCCCCCAGGTGTGGGCGCTCTACAAGGAAGTGCAGGACTACTACGACCAGGGGATGCGCGTTCCCGACGACGTGACGCTCCTCTTCGCCGACGACAACTGGGGGAACATCCGCCGCCTCCCCCGCGCGGCGGACCGCGGGCGGACGGGCGGCTTCGGCGTCTACTACCACTTCGACTACGTGGGCGGGCCGCGCAGCTACAAGTGGCTCAACACCACGCAGATCTCCCGCGCGTGGGAGCAGATGCACCTGGCGTGGCGCTCCGGCGCGGATCGTGTCTGGATCGTCAACGTCGGCGACATCAAGCCGATGGAGATGCCGATCTCCTTCTTCCTGGACTACGCCTGGGACCCGGAGCGCATCCCCGCCGACGGCATCCCGGCGTGGCGCCGGGAGTGGGCGGCGCGGCAGCTCGGGCCGGAGCACGCGCCGGCGATCGCGGAGGTGCTGGCGAGGTACGAGCGGCTGGCCGCGCGCCGCAAGCCGGAGCTGCTGGACACCGCCACCTACTCCCTCTCCAGCTACGCCGAGATGGAGCGGGTGATGCTGGAGCACCAGGGGCTGGTGCGGAGCGTCTCCCAGCTCCGCGGCCTGCTCCCGGACGAGTACGCGGACGCCTACGCCCAGCTGGTGCAGTATCCCGTGAACGCGCTGGCCAACCTGCACGCGCTGCAGCGCGCGGTGGCGCTCAACCGCCTCTACGCGCGGCAGGGGCGCGCCGCCACCAACGTGATGGCCGACAGCGCCCGCCGCCTCTTCGAGCGCGACGCCGCGCTGGCGTACTGGTACAACCGTGGGATCGCGGGCGGGAAGTGGAACCACATGATGGACCAGACGCACATCGGCTACACCGGGTGGCAGGAGCCGCCGCGCAACCAGATGCCGCGGGTGGACCTGATCCAGGTGCCCGAGGTGGCCGAGATGGGAATCTCCATCGACGCCTCCGGCCGCTGGTGGCCGGCGTCGCGCGACAGCGCCGTGCTGGATCCGCTGGACACCGGCTTCCACGTGGGGCGCGTCTTCACCGTCTTCAACCGCGGCACCGTCCCCTTCGCCCTCACCGTCACCTCGCCGGCGCCGTGGCTCCGGATCGAGCACCCGGACACCGTGGTGACGGAGCAGATGGTGGGGCTGACGCCGGACTGGGCGCGCGTGCCGCCGGGGACGCACCGCGTGCCGGTGACCGTGGAGGGCGCCGGGCGGCGGCAGGTGGTGACGCTGGTGGTGAGCAAGCCGGCCGGGGTGGAGCGCGAGGCGCTGCGCGGCTTCGTGGAAGGGCAGGGATACGTGGCGATGGAGGCCGAGCACTACACGCGCGCCGTCGCCGCCGGCCCCGTCCGCTGGCAGCGCATCCCCGAGATCGGCCGCACGCTCGGCGGGATGACGCCCATGCCCGTCACGGCGCCCAGCCAGACGCCCGGCGGCGCCTCGCCGCGCCTGGAGTACCGGATGCACCTCTTCACCGCGGGCGAGGCGGAGGTGCACGCCTACCTCTCCCCCTCGCTGGACACGCGCGGCGGCGAGGGCCTGCGCTACGCCGTCTCCATCGACGGCGAGGCGCCGCAGATCGTCAACGCGCACGCCGACGGCTCCACGCGCGCCGGCGACCGCAACCCCGCGTGGGAGCAGATGGTCGCGCGCAACGTCAACGTCTCCGTCAGCAGGCACCGCGTCGACCGCCCCGGCGAGCACGTGCTGCGCTTCTGGATGGTCGATCCCGGCCTGGTGCTGCAGCGCATCGTGGTGAACACCGGCGGTCTGAAGCCCAGCTACCTGGGCCCCCCGGAGAGCTATCGAGGCCAGTGAGATCGATCCCGATCCCCCGATCTGGCCGGGCCGCGCGACCGAGGCCCGCGCGACCCCTCGCATGACGCACGGATGCCGCGGCCGCAGTCCGCGAAGGCGGACTTGGTGCCTTTGTAGCCCCCGGTTTCAATCGGGAGGACCCGAGGCCCCCGCGATGCTCGCATGCCGCACGGATGCCGCGGCTGCAGTCCGCGAAGGCGGACTTCGCGCCGTTGTTGCCGCGAATTTATTCGCCCGCTCCCCCGACTGCCGATGAACGCAATCCGCACCTTCGCGCGCGCCGCCCTGGCGATCTTCCCGATGGCGATCGCCGTCGCCGCTCCCGCCGCCGCGCAGGAGGCGGCGCGCTTCGACTGGTTCGAGTACACGGGCGACGATCCGGTCTTTCGCGGGGTCAAGGCCGGGGCGGGGGAGTACCTGAATCCCGTGCTCGCCGGGTTCCATCCCGATCCCAGCATGATCCGCGTGGGAGAAGACTACTACCTCGTCGCCTCCAGCTTCGCGTACTTCCCCGGCGTCCCCATCTTCCACAGCCGCGACCTGGTCAGCTGGACGCAGATCGGGCACGTGCTGGACCGGCCGTCGCAGCTGAACCTGGACAGCGCCGGAATCTCGCGCGGGATCTTCGCGCCGGTGATCCGCCACCACGCGGGTACCTTCTACATGATCACCACCCTCGTGGACCGGGGCGGCAACTTCATCGTCACCGCCACCGATCCGCGCGGGCCCTGGTCCGACCCCGTCTTCCTCCCCGAGGTGGACGGCATCGATCCCTCCATCTTCTTCGACGACGACGGGAAAGCCTACATCGTCAACAACGGCCCGCCCATCGGCGACCCGCTGTACGAGGGGCACCGCGCCATCTGGATGCAGGAATTCGACGCGGCGGCGAGGAAGATGGTCGGCCCGCGGCGGCTGATCGTGAACGGCGGCGTGGACCTGTCGAAGAAGCCCATCTGGATCGAGGCGCCGCACATCCTCAAGGTGGATGGGCGATACTACCTGATCTGCGCGGAGGGCGGGACGGCGGAGCAGCACTCGGAGGTCGTCTTCCGCGCCGATTCGGCCTGGGGGCCGTACCTCCCCTGGTCCGGCAACCCCATCCTCACCCAGCGCCACCTCTCCGCCGATCGCCCGAGCCCCATCACCACCACCGGGCACGCGGACTTCGTGCGGACGCCGGCGGGGGAGTGGTGGGCGGTGTTCCTGGGCGTGCGGCCGTACCGCGGCGACCACTACAACAACGGCCGCGAGACCTACCTTCTCCCCGTGCGCTGGACGGAGGACGGCTGGCCCGTGATCCTGGCCGGCGACGACACCGTCCCGCACGTCCGCCGCGGCCCCTCGCTCCCCCGCCAGGCCGCCGCGCCCGTGCCGACCGCCGGCAACTTTACCGTCCGCGACGATTTCGACGCCCCGCGCCTGGCGCCGCAGTGGGTGATGGTGCGCACCCCGCGCGAGTCCTGGCACCGCCTCGTCTCCGGCGCCCTCGCGATCGACGCGCGGCCGGCGGCGCTGGGCGACCGGAACGCGCAGCCCTCGTTCGTCGGCCGGCGCCAGCAGCACGCCCATGCCTCCGCATCGACGGCGGTGCGCTACCGTCCGACGCGCGACGGCGACCGCGCGGGGATCGCCGCCTTCCACGACGACGCGCACTTCTACCTCCTCACCGTCGCGCGGACGGGTGGCCGCCGCGTGGTGCAGCTGGAGATGCGCTCGGGAGATGCGCCCGCCGCGGTCATCGCCTCCGCGCCGCTCGCGGGCGAGGGAGACGCGCCGGTCCACCTGAAGATCGAGGCGCGCGGCGACCGCTACGCCTTCTCCTACGCCCGCCGCCCGGGCGAGTGGACGGTGCTCGAGGGCGATGCGGACGGCACCATCCTGAGCAGCAAGGTAGCCGGCGGATTCGTGGGGACGATGCTGGGGATGTACGCCTACTCCGCGGGCCGCTGACGATGCCGGTCCCCGATGCGCGGACGACGGCGATGATCGAGCGCGAGCCGTTCGGCGCGATGCCGGACGGGCGGATGGTGGAGCGGCTCACGCTCCGCAACGCGCGGGGGATGGAGGTCTCGTTCATCGCCCATGGCGGCGCCATCACCTCCATCCTCGTCCCCGACCGCGACGGCGTGATGGCGGACGTGGTGCTCGGCTATCGCACGCTCGACGAGTACCTGCGCGACCGGGTGTGGCTGGGCCCGCTGATCGGCCGCTACGCCAACCGCATCGCCGGCGGCCGCTTCACGCTGGACGGGCGCGACTACCATCTCCCGCGGAACGACGGCCCCAACCACCTGCACGGCGGCCCCCGCGGCTTCGACCACGTGCTGTGGGATGTTGACCCGCTCCCCGACGCCGCCGGCGCCGTGCTGACGCACACCAGCCCCGCCGGCGCCGAGGGCTACCCCGGCACCCTCGCCGTCCGCGTCACCTACACGCTCACCGACGCCGACGAGCTCTCCGTCGACTACCACGCCACGACGGACGCGCCGACGCCGGTCAGCCTGACGCAGCACTCCTACTTCAACCTGGCCGGCGAGGGAAGCGGCGACGTCCTGGCCCACGAGCTGACGCTGAACGCCTCGCGCATCACGCCCGTGGACGAGTGCGTGATCCCCACCGGCGAGCTGCGCCCCGTCGCCGGCACCCCCTTCGACTTCACCACGCCCACCGCCCTGGGCGCGCGCATCGACGCCGGCGACGAGCAGCTGCGCATCACCGGCGGCTACGACCACAACTTCGTCCTCGACCGCGCCGGCGACGGCCTGGAGCTCGCCGCGCGGCTGCACGATCCGGCGAGCGGGCGCGTGCTGGAGATCCACACCACCGAGCCCGGCATCCAGCTCTACACCGGCAACGCCCTCGACCGCACCATCATCGGCAAGAGCGGCCGCCCCTACGCCCGCCGCACCGGAGTCGCCCTGGAGACCCAGCACTTCCCCGACTCGCCGAACCAGCCGCGCTTACCCTCCACCATCCTCCGCCCCGGCGAGACGTATCGGTCGCGCACCGTCTACCGGTTCGGTGTATTAATGCCATAGGTAAAGAGGGCTTAGCTCCAGACGTGGAGCCAATCCCTCTTTGATGCTGCGTACGACGGATGAGATGCGAATGGATTTGTATGCGGTGACCGGCGCTACTAGGTCGCTGGGATCTTAAGCCTTGCCGCGGTTCCTCTCCGCAAGTTCGGCTTCTACTTGCGCGAGGACCCGTCGGTCGCGTTCCAAGTCGGGGTGTTGCATGGCGGCTTCCAAGTCGATCACCTGCCGTAGCTCGGCGACAGCATTCTCTAACCTGTTGTTGGTTCGGTAGAGCATAGCGATGTTGAAACGGGTTGTTGCCTCGCTGAAGCGGTCGCCCACTTCGTGGAGAGTGGGAAGCGCTTGCTGGTAAAGCTCCAAAGCGCGTTCGGCCTTCCCCAAGCTTTCATAGGCTTGAGCGATGTTGTTGACGGTCACGGCTTCGCCTCGCCGGTCAGCCACGGCCCGGAGTATCGAAAGCGCTTGCTCGAAAATGTCTAGGGCACGTTCGTGCTCACCCCAATGGTTGTAGATAAAACCAATGTTATTGAGAGTCACTGCCTCGTTCACCCGATCGCCTATAGCTTGGGAGATTGGAAGCGCCTGCTGAAAGCAATCTAGGGCTTGCTCATACTCGCGCAGGCTGTGGTAATAGGCTCCAATGTTGTTAAGAGCCACTGCCTCCTGCATCCGGTCACCAACGGCGCGGCAGATCGGAAGCGCTTGTTGATAAAATTCTAAGGCGCGTTCATACTCTCCCTGTGCTTTGTACACGACACCGATGTTGTTGAGCGTATGAGCCTCCTTTTGTTGGTTGCCAACTGCCCGAAAGATTGGAAGAGCTTCTTGATAGAAATGCAAAGCTCGATCACGTTCGCCCAGTCTGTCGTAAACGCCGCCGATATTATTGAGGGTTACAGCCTCGCCATCTTGATCACCAATGGCGCGGCGGATAAAAAGTGCTTGCTGATAGAACTCCAGCGCCCGCCTGCTTTCACCCAAACTATCGTGTAACCAGCCACGGACGTTTATTGCTACCGCTTCGCGTTGCTTATCTCCCGTGATCCTTGCAGCCTGGATCTCTAACTCGTTCCAGCGCAAGCCGTCTTCGCGCAGTCCGCGAAGGTTTTGGTACTTTCTCAAAGTGCCCGTAAAAGCTAGAACTAACACCGCATTATCAGTGAACTGTGAAAAGCTCCATTTCACCTGCCCGTAAATTGTTTCTACAACTCGCCAATCAGCACCGGCCTCCTTGACCCGCACAAAATAGTGAGCTGCATGGCCTTGGACTGCTTCATCAGGTGTCTCTTCGCGCGCTGCGTCGGCGATCGTCTGGTGCAGAGACAGATTGCCATCCTGCTGCTCCAGAAGATGCCGCTCCAGCAGCCTCGACAGCGTCCCAGTTGATGCATTGGTGACAGCTATTGCCGCTTCGAGATCAAACGTCTCGGGCTTGGGCGCGAAGGCGCCGAGCGCGTGGAATGCGGCGACTGCATCGTCGGGCAAGCCTTGCAGGCTCAGGCGGATGGTCTCCTGCAGCGTGACCTCCGTGCCGCGAGTGTCGCCCAGGCGCTTGCATGCTTGGCGCAGGCGCTCGGCGGGATCGGCCATGCGCTGTAGGGCGGCTTCCTGCTGTTCGCGGAAATAGCGGTTCTCCGCCTCGGAGAGGTAGGCGCCCATCAGCTCGATCGCCAGCGGCAGGTATCCTACCGCCGCAACGAGCTGTTTCGCCGCTTCCAGATCTGCTTCGCACGCCTCGGGGGCAAGCGCGGTGAGCAACTCCAGCGCGTGCTCCGGCTCCAACTCCCGGATCTCGACAGTGCCTTTTCGGTCCGCGAAGGCGCGGGCGATGGATTCGTTGCGCGTGGTGAGGAAGTGCGCGCATCGCGGCCCGCCGCATCGCAGCAGAATCGCGGATTCCGACTGCCACGCGTCGTCGATCACGAGCAGGAGCTTGCGTTGCCCGATGGCGTTGCGAACCAGCGCGGCGCGCGCGTGGGGATCGGTGGCCGGCGTTGCATCGATGCCGAGCGCTGAAGCCCATGATGCGAGCACCTCCATCACGTTCGGCTGGAGGCCGAGCGCGCCCCAGAGCACTCCGTCGGAGAAGTGGTCGAGCACCTCGCGTCGGTAGGCGAGCGCTACCGCCAGCGTCGTCTTGCCTACGCCCGGCAGTCCGTCGGCCGAGAGCGCCAGCGTGGAGCCGCCGACGAGCCTGCGCGCGACTTCCGCGATCAGCGGCTCGCGACCGAAGAAGTGCGTGGGCATCGGCGGCACGCCCACGTGCAGACCGGGCGGCCGATCGGCGCCGGCGTAGTAGTGGTTCGTGTCGCCGATGCGAACGTCGCGGCCCGCGCGAACGTCGTCGAAATCAGCGGAGATGGGGCGACGGCCGGCGTCCATCCCGCTACCGAGGGCCCCGCGTGCCGTCCTCCGTTTCGCCGCGCGAACCCGGACGCCCGGCGCGTACCGAGCCGATGTCGATCCCGCCGGTGAACTCGGATTCGCGCACCTTCACGCCCGTGCCCTCCGCGTCCACGGAGCCGACGCGGAGGAAGGCCGCCTTCACCTTCTCCAGGTCCACGCCGACGGCCGCGGCGGCTTCGGGCGCGTTCCGCTCCACCGCATCCACGAGCGCCTGGGCGAGCCGGGCCAGCTCCTCGTCGCCCGCCGCGCCGGCTTCCGCGAGGTCCTCTTCCAGCGAGCCCCGCTTCGCCTCCGAGTCCGGCTTCTTCTCGACGGCGGCCAGATCGACGGTCTCGTACTTTCGCCGGATGAGAGCCTTCAGCCCCGCGTACGCATCCTTCACCACGGCGGATGCGGTGTCTTTCACGGAAGCCGCGGCGCCGGCGGCAATCGCGGACGTGATGACGGTGAGAGAGACGGGATCCATGATGCTTTCTGCCGAAGTCCACGCGCGGAGATGCCAGACGAGCCAATATTGTGGATCGGCCCCACGGCGGGAAGGGATATCGGCCGGTGGTGCACTTTCACCGCGAGCCACGGCTGGTGCTTCCGCTCTGTCAGCGGCAGAGCACCCGACGAAACTATTCCGGAGCGGCCCGAGTATTAGCGTGCGATTAGAATCGGCGCTCCGGCTGGACGCCGTTTTTGATCGGCGGAGGTGCACGGGATCGATGGATCTTCCCGGTACGAGCAGCCCCGCGAGCGATCGTCCACCCCCACGCTGGTAGCGGCCCGACCCCCACGGGCCCGCGCTATCGCCGGCCAGGGACGATCCTCCGGGACCCACGCAGCTCGCCCGGCCGGTCCACCGGTCGTCCGCACCGCGTTCCGCCACCCCCTCTGACGTCGGGTCCCCACACATGCGCAGGGCTGCCGTCGCGCTGTTCGCGATCCTCGGAGTCTCCGGGTTTTTCGCGTTCCGTTCCGCCCGTGCCACCCAGCCGCGCGCGCCCGAGCTGGGCGTGCTGCGAACCGCGCCCACGCCCGGCGAGCCCGCCGAGCCGGACGCCCCCATCACCGTCACCTTCGACCGCCCGGTCGCCGGCGGGCTCGAGGAGCTGGTGGACGCGGAGAAGGTGTTCCGCATCTCCCCCTCCGTCCCCGGGAAGGCGGAGTGGCGCGATCCCGTCACCCTCCGCTTCACCCCCGACCGCCCCCTGCGCCCCGGCGCCGAGTACCGCGTCACCCTCGCCAGCACCTTCTCGGCGATGGACGGCGCCCGGCTCCCGAGCCCCCACCGCTTCACCTTCCGCGTGTCCCGGGCGCGGGTGCTCACGGGCGACCCGGTGGGCCCCAGCGACGGATCCAGCTTCCTTCCGCCGAGGCCGGTCTTCCGCATCCTCCTGAGCAGCCCCTTCGAGGCGCGCGAGCTGGCGTCGGCGCGGGTGGAGCCCGACACCTCGTGCCACGGCGGCACGCCGGTGCCGCTGCGCCTGGTCCGCCAGCGCCGCATGGGTGCCGACGACCCCGAGTGGTTCCGCTACCACGGCGCCTTCACGGCCGATTCCACCCGCGACCTGCGCCGCGTGGCCGAGCTGACCCCCGCGCGCCCGCTCCTCCCCGGATGCAGGGCGCAGCTGGTCCTCCCCGCGCGGCTCGACCACGTGAGCGGCGAGGGCGGCTATGAGGCGCATCTCGACACCGTGGGCAGCGTGGCCGGCGAGGAGCTGCGGTGGTCGTTCGCCACCTACGGGCCCCTGCGCGTCCTCCACGCCGGGTGCCCCCTGAACGGCCCCTGCCACTACGGCCCCGCCACCCTCCTCTTCTCCACCCCCGTCCGCGGCGCCGAGGTGATGCGCCACGTGCGCCTGGGCCGCCCGTTCACCGTGCGCGACACGGCGCAGAGCTCCGACTCCTGGGTGCTGGAAGGGCGCCTGGAGCCGCGCCGCGCCCACACCATCACCGTCGGCGCGGAGCTGCGGGACGACTTCGGCCAGCGGCTCCCGGACGCGGTGAGCGCGTCGTTCACCACCCCCGGCGTCCCGCCCTCCGTCGTCTATCCCCACGGCAAGATGATCGTGGAGCGGCGGGGATTCGGCACGCTGGCGGTGCAGCACGTCAACGTGGATACGCTCTTCGTCACCGTGGCCGCCGTCCCCGAGGAGATGGAGGGCCGCTTCCTGGCGCGCGGGTGGGGGTGGAACGACCCGTGGAAGGAGCTGGCGCCGGGCGCGACCGTCCGGCGGATTCCCGTGAGGGGCCGCCGCGACGCGAGCGCCGTCACCGGCGTGCGCCTCCCCGTGGCCGACGCCCGCGGCCAGCGCGGGGGGACGCTGCTGGCGGTGCGCGTGGGCGGCCGCGGCGTGGACACCACCGCCTCCGGAAGCGGCCCCCAGCCGGTGGCGCTGGTGCAGGTGACCGACCTGGCGGTGCACGCCCGCGTCGGCGTGGACCAGGCGGTGGTCTGGGTGACGGGCGTGAGCGACGGCCGCGCGCGGAGCGGGGTGGAGGTGGCGCTGCACGACACGGGCGGCGCGGTGCGCGCCTCCGGCCGCACGGATGGGCGCGGGCTCGCCGTCCTCTCCGGCTTCCGCGCCCCCCGTCCCCCCGCGGACGGCCAGGAGGGATGCGAGCCGTACTGCGGCGGCGGCGGGTTCGAGGGCTACGTCTCCGCCCGCGACGGCGCCGACCGCGCCCTGGTGGGGATCAACGAGTACGATCCGGACCTCTCCCCCTATCAGTTCGGCGTGTGGAGCGCCTGGGGCGAGGAGCGCGCGCCCACGGCCGGCGCGGTCTTCACCGAGCGCGGCATCTACCGGCCGGGCGAGCCCGTCTACGCCAAGGCCATCGTCCGCCACGGCCCGCTGGGCGCGCTCCTCCCCCCCGCGCGGGGCGACTCGCTGCGCTGGAGCTTCCGCGACCGCGAGGGGCGCGCGGTGCGCGACACCGTGGTGGCGCTCAGCCGCTTCGGCACCGCCGAGCAGACCTACCGCCTCCCGGCCGAGGTGCCGCTGGGGGAGTACGGGGTGGAGATCCAGGCCCGCCGCGACGGACGCTGGCGGACGCTGGGGTACGCCAGCTACCAGGTGGCCGAGTACCGCCCGCCGGAGTTCCTGGTGGAGGCCACCGCGCCGAAGGATGCGAAGTTCGCGGGGGACGAGGTGCGCGTGACCGTGGGCGGGCGATACCTGTTCGGCGCGCCGATGGCCCGCTCGCCGGTGCGCTGGACGGCGCGGCAGGCCGAGGTGGGGCCCTGGTCGGTGCGGATCCCCGGCACCGAGGACTACCAGCTGGGCGAGGAGCCCGTCTGGTGGAGCGGCGAGGTGTACGGCGGCGAGCAGACGGTGGGGAGCGGCGTGGACACGCTGGATGCCCGGGGCTACCGCGACCTGGCGGTGAAGGCGGCGCCGCAGCCCAGCGGCCGCCCGGCGATGCTGACCGTGGCGGCCGAGGTGGTGGACGCCAACCGGCAGACGGTGGCCGCCACCACCACGGTGATGGTGCACCCCGCCGACTTCTACATCGGAGCGAAGCCGCGGGAGAAGGGCTACTTCTGGTCCGCCGGGGTGCCGGTGCGCGTGGACCTGGTCGCCGTGCGGCCGGACGGGCGCAGCGTTCCCGGCGTGGACGTCGTGGGGACGGTGGCGCGCCGCGAGTGGCACTCCGTGCGGCGGATGCGCAACGGCGTCCACGACGAGGTGGGCGAGTGGGTGACGGACACCGTGGCGGTCTGCCGGATCTCCACCGGCGCCGCGCCCGCGCCCTGCGCCTTCACCCCGCGCGCCGGGGGCGACTACACCGTCACCTTCGCCACGCGCGACCGGCAGGGGCGGGCGGTGCGCACCTCCTTCACCCGCTGGGTGGTGGGCCCCGGCTGGGTGCCGTGGAACGACTCCGGGAAGTTCCGGATGGAGGTGGTCCCCGACCGGCAGCGCTACGCCGTGGGCGACACCGCCACCCTCCTCCTGGCCGCGCCCTTCACCGGCGCCGAGGCGTGGGTGACGGTGGAGCGCGAGCGGGTGCTGCGGCAGTTCCGCATCCGCGTGTCTTCGGGGACGCAGACGGTGAAGATCCCCATCACCGAGGAGCTCGCGCCCAACGCCTACGTCTCCGTGGTGATGGTGCGCGGCCGCTCCGCGCGCCCGGGAACGGTGGACGACCCCGGCCGGCCGACGCTCCGCGTGGGCTACGCCGAGCTCAAGGTGACGCCCGAGGTGAAGCGGCTGGCGGTGACGGTGCAGCCGCTCCGCCCCGAGTACCGCCCCGGCGACACGGCCCGGGTCCGCGTCCGCCTGCGCGACGCCGCCGGCCGGCCGCAGGTGGGGGAGGTGACGGTGTGGGCGGTGGACGAGGGCGTGCTCTCGCTCACCGGCTACACCACGCCCGATCCCATCGACCTGATCTACCAGCCGCGCGGCCTGGGGATGCGGCTGGCCAGCAACCTGGTCTCCGTCGCCCCGCAGGTGCCGGAGGGGCAGAAGGGCGCGCGCAACCCCGGCGGGAGCGGGGGCGACGGATCGGGGACGGGCGTCCTCCGCTCCGTCTTCCGCCCCACCGCCTTCTTCATCGGCTCCGTGGTGACGGACGCGAACGGCGAGGCGGTGGTCTCGGGGAAGCTCCCGGACAACATCACCACCTTCCGGGTGATGGCGCTGGCGGTGACGGCGGGCGACCGCTACGGGAGTGGCCAGGCGCCCCTGCTGGCCACGCGCCCGCTCCTGGCGCGCCCCGCCCTCCCGCGCTTCCTCCGCGAGGGCGACGACTTCATGGCCGGCGTGGTGGTGAACCACCGCTTCCCTGGCGGAGTCGCCGCCACGGTGGACGCCCGGGCGAACGGCGTGAGCCTCCTCGGGGGATCGAGGCAGACGCTGTCGCTGGGCGTGGGGCGCGGCGCGGAGGCGCTCTTCCACTTCCGCGCCACGGCGGGCGACACCGCGCGCTTCCGCTTCGACGCGGCCGGGGGCGGCGCGGGGGACGCGGTGCGGGTGGGCATCCCCATCCACCCCGCCAACCGGCCGGTGACGCAGGCCGTCTCGGGGGTGCTGCGCGACACGGCCACGGTGGAGTTCGAGCTCCCGGCCGAGACCGACCTGGCGCGCTCGCGGCTGGTGCTGGGCTTCGGCACCTCGCCGCTGGCGATGGTGCAGGCGTACCAGCGCTGGCTGGACGTCTACCCCTACGAATGCTCGGAGCAGGTCGCCAGCCGCGGCCTTCCGCTGGTCACCCTCTACCGCGCCCAGCGGGCCAGCGGCGTCACGCTGCTGAAGGGGGACGCGCGGCCGCGGATCGAGCAGGTGGTCCGCACCCTTTCCGGCCGGCAGCGGGCGGACGGCGGGATCGGCCTGTGGAGCGAGACGGACTGGACCTCGCCCTGGCTGACGGCGTACGCCGGGCGCGTGCTGCTGGACGCGCGCGAGGCGGGCTTCGCGGTGGATGACAGGGTGCTGGACAACGTCGCCGGCTACCTGGGGCGCGCCCTGCACGATCCCGAGGCGGTGCGGCAGGCGCTGGGGACCCGCGACATGCGCGTGTACGAGCTGCTCACCGAACGCCTGGCCGCGGTGGACTTCCTCAGCCGCATGGGGCGCCCGGACGTCCCCGCCGAGAACCTGCTGCTGGGGCAGGCGGCGCGGATGGCGTGGGAGGACCGGGTGGCGCTGGCCGAGGTGCTGGCGCGCCGCGGCGCCCGCGAGCCGGCGCTGCGGCTGCTGGACGCGGCGTGGGCCGGGGTGAAGGTGCGGGGGACGCGCGCCGTGCTCCCCGCGGCGGCGTTCGACCGCGCCTTCTACTTCGCCTCGCCGGTGCGGCCGGCGGCGCGGCTGCTGACCGTCACGGTGGAGCTGCGTCCGGCGCACCCGATGCTGGGCGCGCTGGTGGAGACGGTGGTGCAGCAGGGGAGGGAAGAGGGCGCCCGGGAATGGACCACGCAGGACTACGGCGCGGCGGTGCTGGCCCTGTACCGCTTCGAGCGGACGCAGCGCGGCGCGGCGGAGCGCGTGGTGAGCGTGCGCCAGGGCGGCCGCGAGGTGGTGCGGATGCGCGCGCGGCGCGGACAGGCGCCGGACAGCGCGCGGGCGCTTACCGGCCTGGTCACCACGCGCCGGGACGGGCGCAGGGTGCTGCGCGTGCGGCTGCGGGCGGACGGCGCGGGCGCGGCCGTCTTCTACCAGCTCTCCGTGCGCGAGGTGGCCGGGCGCGCCACCTACCGGCCGCTGGACCGCGGCATCTCGGTGGAGCGCTGGTACGAGACGGTGGACACGCGCCGCCCCGTCACCAGCGTGGCCGCCGGCGAGGTGGTGCGCGTGCGGCTGCGCATCACCGTCCCCGAGGACCGCGGGATGGTGGTGCTGGACGATCCGCTCCCCGCGGGGCTGGAGGCGGTGGACCTCTCCCTCCGCACCGTGAGCCCCTTCGCCGGCGACCTGCTGAGCGCGAAGCCGGAGAGCGACGGGCGGGAGGACGGCGGCGGCTGGCACTGGGACTACGGGAGCTGGGATTCGGGGATGTGGTCGCCCTTCGACCACACGGAGATCCGCGACGACCGCGTGGTCTACTTCGCCCGGCGGCTGTGGCGGGGGAGCTACAACGCCACCTACCTGGCTCGCGCGACCACGGCCGGCCGCTTCGTCTCCGCGCCGGCGCAGGCGGAGGAGATGTACAACCCCGGCGTCCACGGCCGCAGCGGCGGCGGCCTGTTCGTCGTCCGTCCCGCCGGCCGGTAGGAGGCGCGCATGCACTACGCATCGGAGGCGCATCCCCTGATCCGCGGACTGCGACGGCTGGAGTCCTGGAGATGGACGGCGGCGGGTCGGGAGGACGGGGTTGATCGGGAGGATGATCGTCCCCTCGGGCGGATCGGCGGGATCGGGCGGATCGGGGGATGGATCGGAGGATGGATCACGTCGATCGCCACGCCGGAGGTTCGGCGGCGCGTGCGCTGGGCGATGCGCGGGGTGGGGGGCGTCGCGGTCGGGGGGATGCTGGGGGCGGGGGCCTGGATCGCGTGGCCGCTGCCGGCGGGGACGGCGGCGCCGGTGCCGATGCCCCGGCTGGTGCTGGAGGACCGCGGCGGCCTCCCGCTCCGCGCCACCCGGGCCCGTGACGGGAGCCGCGGCGGATGGACGCCCGTGGCCGAGGTCGATCCACGGCTGATCCAGGCGTTCATCAGCGCCGAGGACCATCGCTACTTCTCGCACCACGGGGTCGATCCGCGCTCCGTGGGGCGCGCGCTGCGGGACAACGTGCGGGGCGCCCGCCGCTCCGGCGCGTCCACGCTCTCCATGCAAACGGCGCGGCTCCTGGAGCCGGCCATCGACCGGAGCTGGGGAGGGAAGGCGCGGCAGGCGATGTGGGCGCTGCGGCTGGAGGCGCACCTGGAGAAGCGCGCCATCCTGGAGCAGTACCTCAACCGCGTCCCGCTGGGGCAGGGCGCGGTGGGCGTCTCGGCCGCGGCGTCGCTGTACTTCGGCGGGTCGGCGCGCGAGCTGAGCCTGGGGCAGGCCGCGCTCCTGGCGGGAATCGCCCGCTCGCCGTCGCGCGACAACCCGCTGGCCTCACCCGCCAGGGCGCGGGCGCGGCGCGACGGGGTCCTCCACCGGATGCGGCGGCTGGGGTACGCCACGCCGGACGAGGTCACGCGGGCGCTGGAGGAGCCGGTGATCCCGCCGGAGGGCGCCGCGGCGTTCCTGGCGCCGCACTTCACCACCCGCGTGCTGCGGGAAGCCGAGGCGGCGGGGACGCGCGACGGGACGCTGCGCACTTCGCTGGACCTGGAGCTCCAGGCGCTGCTGGAGGGCGAGGTGCGCCACACGGTGCGCGTGCTGCGCGGCCGGGGCGCCCGGCACGCGGCGGCGGTGGTGCTGGACAACGCCACCGGCGAGGTGCTGGCCTGGGTGGGCTCGCCCGACTTCGGGGAGCCGGAGGTGGGGCAGGTGGACATGGTGGTCTCGCCGCGCCAGCCGGGGTCGGCGCTGAAGCCGTTCCTCTACGGGCTGGCGTTCGACCGCGGCCACACCGCGGCCACCGTCATCCCCGACGTCCCCCGCAGCTTCGCCACGACGATGGGGCCGTATCGCCCGCAGAACTACGACCGCCGCTTCCACGGGCCGGTGCGGGCGCGCGAGGCGCTGGCCAGCTCGTTCAACGTGCCGGCGGTGGAGCTGGCGGAGCGGGTGGGGGTGGAGGCGCTGCTGGGGACGCTGCACCGCGCCGGCTTCGCCTCGCTCGCGCGGCCGGCGCCGCACTACGGGCTGGGGCTGGCGCTGGGCAACGGCGACGTGACGCTGCTGGAGCTGGCCAACGCCTACCGCGCGCTGGCCAACGCGGGCGAGTGGACGCCGTACCGCCTCCGGCCCGCCGCCCCCGGCGACGCGGCCGCGCCCGCCGAGCGGGTGATGTCGCGCCAGGCGGCGGCGCTGGTGCTCGACATCCTGTCGGACGCGGACGCTCGCGCGGCGGGGTTCGGCACGGAGACGCCGTTCGACTTCCCCTTTCCGGCGGCGGCCAAGACGGGGACCAGCCGGCACTTCACCGACAACTGGGCGGTGGGCGTCACCCGGGGGTTCACGGTGGCGGTGTGGGTGGGCGATTTCAGCGGGCGGCCGATGGAGGGGGTGAGCGGGGTCACCGGCGCGGGGCCGCTGCTGTACCGGGCGATGCTGGCGGTGGCGAGCCGGCGGGCCCCCGGCGCGCTCCCCACGCCGGCGGAGGCGGGGCTGGTTCCCGCGCGCGTCTGCCGCCTCTCGGGGCTGCGCGCCACGCCGGGGTGCCCCTCGCTGGTGGAGTGGTTCGTCCCCGGGACCGTGCCGTCCCGGATGGACGACTGGGAGCGGGGCGGGCGCGTGGCGCTCCCGGAGGAGTACGCCGAGTGGGCGAGCGCGGAGGGCGGGCGCTGGGCCGCGCTCACCCGCCCCGGCGGCGAGCGCTTCCGCATCGTCGCCCCGCGCGATGGCGACCGCTACGCCGTCCCCGCCGGCGTGGAGGCGCGCTACGCCACCCTCACCTTCCGCGCCGCCGCCGGCGCGCCCGTCCGCTGGTACGTGGACGGCGCCGAGGTGCCGGGCGGGCGCTGGACGCTCGCCCGCGGCCAGCACCGCGTGCGAGCCGAATCCGCCACGGGCGCGGCGGACAGCGTGCGGATCGTGGTGGACGGGAACCAGGACGATCTCACGCTCCCGGAGCGGCTGTCAGCATCATCCCCGCGATCCCCGCAGCGTTGATGGCGATGAGCACGCACCGCCTCGGCTTTCGCGAGTCCGATCCCGGATTCCCCATCCAACCGTGCATCCCCGGATTTTGTCACCCTGAGGCCGGTCACGCGGGAGTCAACGTCGGCCAAGCTTCCGCAGGCCGAAGGATCTATCTATAGCCGGCCTGCGACCTACTCCGCCTGTTCGCGATCCGCGCGAGGAATTGGCGGGAGATTCCGGCTCCGCGCGCCGGGAGGATGCCCGTCGCTCGGCCCGCGAGTCATCGATCCGAACCGCCCTGCATCCACTCGTCCCGCAAGCGTAAGAATCGCGCGCGGACGAGACGTTTCCCTGTCGGAAGATCGAGATCATCTCAACCGGCGAGGAACGATGCGGATCAGCGCGACGCGATGGATCGAGGGGCCGCGGATGGCGGTGGGCGTGGCCGCGCTGGCGCTGGTGATGGCGTGCGGCGGCGGCGCGGGGCCGGTGCAGGTGGAGGAGGGGGAGGGAGGCGTGCTCTTCGTCGGCAACAGCCTGACGTACGCCAACGACCTCCCGGAGATGGTGCGGGCGCTGGCCCTGGCCTCCGGCGAGACGCTCCGCGTCGGGATGGTGGCGAACCCGGACTGGAGCCTGGAGGACCACTGGAACGGCGGCGGGGCGCGGTCGGCGATCGGGCGCGGGTGGGAGGTGGTGGTGCTGCAGCAGGGCCCCTCCTCCCTCCCCGAGAGCCGCACGCTCCTGATCGACTACACGCGGCGCTTCGCGGGCGAGATCCGCGCGGCCGGCGCCACCCCCGCCCTCTACGCCGTCTGGCCGTCGCGCGCCCGCTTCGGCGACTTCGACCGCGCGAGCGAATCGTACCGGCTCGCGGCCGCGGAGGTGGACGGCATCCTCCTCCCCGCCGGCGAGGCGTGGCGCGCCGCCTGGCGCGTCGATCCCGATCTCCCGCTCTACTCCGCCGACGGCCTGCATCCCTCCGTGACCGGGACGTACGCCGCCGCGCTCGTCATCTACGCCCGCCTCCTGGACCGCTCGCCGGTCGGAGCGCCGTCCACGCTCACCCTCCGCACCGGCGCCGTCGTACGCATCGACCCGGCCGTGGCGGAGGTGCTGCAGAGGGCCGCGGAGGAGGCGATCGCGGGCGAGGGCGGCGGTTGAGATCGAGTCGGGATGATCCGTGACCCTTAAGCTGTCATTCTGAGGCCCTGCCGAGCAGAGCCTCAGCTTCCACGAGTGACGGCAGGGACGTGAGAATCCAACCGACGCAGCAGCGAAGCATGGGCGCGGCAGCGGCGAGACCGTCGCGGAAGCAAAGACCGCGGCCCGGGTTGATTCCATCGGACCGCGCTCCCTTCGCCGCGCCGGCGGTTCCGAGGGCGGGCTGTCTCGTCGCTGCCGCGCCCGGGCCTCTCTCTGGCAGGCTAGATTCTACGGGCCTGCGGGCAGTTGCGTGGAGGCGAGACAGACGCGGCCGGCCCTCAGGATGACGGCTGAACGGCAACGGATCAGTCGGATTTGGTGTGAATTGCGCTGGTGATGCGTATCGATGCCAATCACGAAACGAGAACGGCCGGCGATCCACCGCGGATCGCCAGCCGTTCCTCTCGCGTCGCGCCTGCTTCAGTCCGCGGCGAGGTCGCGCTCGGCGCGGCGGACGTGGGTCAGGTACTCGTACTGGCTGGGGAGCGCCTTCACCAGCCAGTCCGCCTTCCGCCGGATCCGCGCGAACATCTCCCTCGCCTCGTCCTGGTCCAGGTGGTCCAGCGCGGCCAGGTGCGACTTGGGCTCGTAGCCCAGCCCCAGGAGCATCACCGCCCACGAGTACGCCTTGAAGGCGTGGTAGGGCTGGTAGATGTTGCGCGCGCCGGGGAGCCGGGCCCGGAAGATCCGCATCCGCTCGGCCAGGTCCTCGGGAAGCTCCACGCTTCTCGCGGCGCGCCAGAACGGCGTGTCGTCGCGGTCGCTGGCGACGTAGTGGATGGTGAGGATCTGCCGCACCCCGTCGATGACCTGCGCGACCGCCTGGTTGTAGCTCCGGATCATGTCCGGGTCCATCTCCGGCCCGCGCGGGAAGTGGTTCACCAGCTCCTCGATCCCGTGGTGGATGAAGAAGATCCCCGTGGACTCCAGCGGCTCCACGAAGCCGCTGGCCAGCCCGATCCCCACGCAGTTCTTCACCCACGAATTGCGGCTCCGGCCGATCCGCATCTTGATGTGGTTGGCCGGGCAGTCCCTGGCCGCGGGCCCCAGGAGCTCCCGGAACTCGCGCTCCGCCTCGTCCTTGTCGATGAACTGGCTGCAGTACACGTAGCCGGTGCCGTCGCGCCCGTAGAGCGGGATGTTCCACGACCACCCCGCGCTCAGCGCGTGCGCGGTGGTGTACGGCTTCATCCCCTCCTTCTCGATGTCCCTGGGCACCTGGATGGCCACCGCGCTGTCGTTGAGCAGCGTGTCGTTGAAGCTGATGAACGGCTCGTTCAGCGCCTTGCTCAGGAGCAGCCCGCGGAACCCGGTGCAGTCCACGAACAGGTCCGCCGAGAGGAATCCGCTGTCCTTCGCGTGCACCCCCGCGATGGCGCCCTGCTCGTCCAGCTCCACCTCCAGCACGTCGTCCACCACCCGCTTCACCCCGCGGCTCGTGGCGTAGCCCTGCAGGTACGCGGCGAGCTCCGCCGCGTTGAAGTGGTAGGCGTAGGGATACTGCACCTCGTGCCCGGCGATCAGCGCGTTGAGGGCGGGCTTTGCCTCGTCGAAGTAGTCGTGGAGCTTGTCGTCGTAGACGGTCCCGTCCAGGAAGCGCGGCGAGCGCATGGCGTCGCAGATGTGGGGCGTCACGAAGCAGGCGTAGTCGAAGGGCTGGCCGTCGCGCATCTTCAGCCACCAGTCCATGGCGCTCATCCCGCAGGCCGACTCGTACTGCTCGAACGGATGGTAGAAGTGGCCCTTCTCCTTCCCCCAGTTCTCGAAGCGGATGGCGAGCTTGTAGGCCGCGCTGCAGTGCGGCATCCAGTCGGACTCGTGCAGCCCCAGGAAGTCGAAGAAGAGCTTGATGGTGCTGAACGTGGCCTCGCCCACGCCGATGGTCTTCACCGACGCCGACTCGACGAGCGTGATGTCCAGGTGGTCGAACGCCTTCGAGAGGTACGAGGCGGTCATCCAGCCGGACGTTCCGCCACCGACGATCAGCACTTTCATGTCTCTCCGAGGGGTTTGCCCAAAACGTGAACGAGGTCGTCGGCGGCCTCCCTCCCGGTGCCGCGACGTGCTATTCCCCGAAGTACTCGCCGAGCGCCTCACGCCCTCCCTCCTCGCGTGGAGCACCCCGCAGCCGCGAGCGCCGCCGCCGTTACAAATCGGCCATCGAAGTAGATCGCGAAAACCGGCTATCGCCCATCTCCACCCGCCCTCGCGCCGCCGTGTCGAACCCGATCCGGCACCGCTCCCGCGGATCGACATGGAGCCCGCGAGAGTCTCCATGTACGCGCCCACCCACCGGCGAAGGCTGATCAATCCTCACTTGAGCATCGAGCTCTCGCAGTCCGCTGCTGGTCGATGAACGCCGGACGCTCCTTCCCCCCATCACGGATCGGGATCGATCCCCAACTTCCGAGAACGCGCGAATCGTACAGCGGCGCGGAGCCCCACCAACGCTCTGACTCGGATGGAAAGGGAGATCCCGACAGAATATATAAAACGCCGGCGCCGTTCGCGAGAGCGGCTCCCCCGACCGATCGTCCCCTCGCCGCCGAATCCCTGCTGCCGCGTGCCGGGATCGTATCGCCTGGTCGCGTACCGCTCCGCCGAGGCAGCCGCGAAGATCCGCGTCATGCCTGATCCCACATCCTGACCATCCATTCCGAAATTTTGTCGTCCTGAGGCCGGCCGCACCGAAATCGTCGCCTACACCAGCTTTCGCAGGCCGAAGGATCGATAGCCGGCCCTGCGACATACCCGGCCTCTTCACGGCCCAAGCTGCCCAAGGCATAGATCGGAAAGCCGGCGCCCTCGCACTGAGGACGCCGGCTCTCGTTATCCTTCCCCCCGCCCGTCCAGGGGATCGGGCGATGATGATCTCACGGCAACGCTGATCTCGGCGATTCAGCCGCCGGCCTGCTCCCCGGCCGCGTGCGCGCGGATGACGGCGCGCACCGTCTCCGGCGCGCCCTCCCACCCCGGATCCGGCCGCGCGCCCGCGTCGAGAAGGAGCCGCGCGACCGCGGGATAGTCCGCGCCGGATCCGCCGCGGTTCTGCGCTCCGTGGACGCACCACCCCAGCGGCGTGGATCCGTACCTCGCGTCGCGCGCGGCGACCAGGGCGCGGCCGCGCGGATCCCCCAGCACCGCCCGGACGGCATCGGCCGATCCCTGCCAGGACGCGCAGTGCAGCGCCGTGCCGCCGTCGTGGCCGAGCGTGGCGGGATCGAAGCCCATCTCCAGCATCAGCGCCACCGCGGCCGGGTCGGGCGCCCACGCGGCGTCGGGAAGCGCGCGCAGGTCCTCCGTCGCCAGCTCCGAGACGAGATTCGGTTGCTCGCGGAGGATCCCCCTGGCCTCCTCCGCGCGCCCGGCCGTGCACGCGGCCACGAACCGCTGCCGTGGCCCGGCGAAGGCGCGCATCACCTCCAGCGCCTCGTGCTGCTCGAACTGCGCGGCCGCCTGCAGCGGCGACCGGCCGGCTCCGATCGTCCAGAAGTAGATGTGATGGCTGCTCGGCGGTTCCTCCCCGTACTCCCCCTGCCCGGTGCGCCGGTCCAGGAGCGAGGGATCCGCCTCCAGCATCGCCCGCAGCTCGTCCGCCAGCCCCAGCGCGGCGGCGAGGAAGACGTCCACCGACGCCCCGCGCGCCACCAGGTGCCGCGCCAGGTCGTACCGCCCGGCGCCCCGCGCGCGGTCCAGCATCCACTGCGCTGGCGTGGAGCGATGGTCCATGTCGCGCGCGTCGATGTCGGCGCCGCGCGCCAGGAGGAGGTCCGCCACCTCGCGGGAGCGCGCGAAGTGCAGCGGCGTCTGCCCGTCGCCGCCGCGCTCGTGCACCCGCGCGGGGTCCGCGTCCAGGATGGCGCGCAGCAGGTCGGGCCGGTCCAGGTTGGCCGCCGCGCAGGCGTCGGGGACGGCGCCCGCCGCGATCAGGCGGTCCGCCACCGCGCCGGTAGCCGTGTGCAGCGGGTGGAAGCCGCCGGCCCACCATCCGCTGCGGCGGTTGGGGTCGGCGCCCAGCTCCAGCAGCATCTCCACCATCCACAGGTCGCCGGACCCCGCGACGTGGATCAGCGCGGTGGAGTCGAAGGGGAAGAACGGTGCGTCGAGGGCCGCGCGCGCCGCCGGCTTTCGCCGCAGCAGCGCCCGGATGGCGGCCGCGTCGCGCGCAAGGAACGCCTGGTGAAGCTCGGCCTCCACGGACGGCGGCACCCCGCCGACCGCCTGCTCGACGTGCGCCTTGAGCGCCGCCCAGCTGGCGAAGCCCTGCTCGCGTGCCAGGACGAGCTGCGCGTCCGCGAGCGTCAGCCGCGCCTTGTCGGGCAGGTGGCGGCGGAAGCGCTCGCGCGCGCCGGCGTCGCCGCCGCGGAGTGAGCGCAGCAGCTCTTTCGCCTGCTTCTTCTGCTGGTCGAGCGAGGGGTGGGACGGGAGGGAACGGGCGGATTCCGGCATGCGGGACCTCCTTCGGTAGCGGCCGTCGTCCGCGCACTCGGCCCGAAAGAGGGTGTCGTGCTGCTCACGTGACTTCAGGGGTGGGCGCAGCCCTTCCCGCGGACCGGGGGCGTCCCGCAACGCCGGCATCCAACCTAACGCCGATCGCCCCCATGTCCAGTCCAACGGATGTTCCGCCCGCGGTACCCTCCATCGGATTTTTCGGATGATACGAATGGGAAAGCCGATCGCATCGGATGATTCCGTGCGGCCGGCCCTTCTGTGAATCGAATCCCGGATCCCGTATCCCCTGCGCAGTCCCTGAGCTTGTCATCCTGAGGCCGGTCACGCCGCATTCGACGCCGGCACAAGCCTCCGCAGGCCGAAGGATCTATAGCCCGCCTCACGACTGGATCGAGGCCCAAGCGATAGATCCTTCAGTCGCTTGGGCTCCATCAGGATGACACTTCCAGGCCCAACTCGGGATGCACGAACGATCGCGGATCATGGTAGAAGTCCCGTCGGCCGATCAGGAGCGGGGCGACGATCCTCCTTCGCGCCGTATCGACCATCCGCGACATCGCTCAGTCGCGGAGGATCTCGACGAGCGCGCGCGGGCTGTCGACGCGCAGGCGGTCGCCCGTGCGGACCTCGCGGAAGATTCCCGCGCAGTTGACCACCGCCGGCCGCCCCGCCTCGCGCAGCAGGATGGACGCATGGCTCAGCTCGCCGCCGATCTCCGCCACCACGCCCAGGACGCGGGGGAAGACCACGGCCCACGAGGGCTCCAGCGCGGGGACCACGAGGATCGCATCCGGCCCCAGCAGCGGCGGCTCTCCCGGAGCGCCGCCCGCGGAGCTCGCCAGGAGCGACGTGAGATCGTCCGCCTTCACCGCGCGCCCCTCCACGACCGCCGCGCCGAGCGCGATCCCCGGGAAGACCCGGCGCCCCGTGGCCTTCGCCTCGGCCTGCTCGACCTCCGCGCACGCCCGCTCGATCCGTTCGCGCGACGCGGTCAGCGGGACGTCCATCCGGCGCGCCGTCTCCAGCCGTTCGCGGCCAGCCAGGGCGGCGGCGCGGAGGTCCGCCCCGGGCGAGAGATCCGACCCGCGGAGGAGGAAGACGTCCTCGGGCGCGTCGATCTCGCCCGCAGCGTGGAGCCGGCGTCCTTCCTCGAGGAGGCGGTCCCGGAGGCGCTGCCAGCGGCGCATCAGCTCGTCCCGGAACCACTCGCGCCGCTCATCCATCCAGTACAAGGGCCGGGTGATCCGCCGCCCGGCGGACGCGCGGCTCGTCGCCCCCGCGCCCGGGACTGCGCGCGCGAGGGCGCCGGCATCCGCCCCGGCGGCCGCCTCGCCACTCGCCGCGAGGTCGCGCAGCAGCACCTCGCGCATCTCGCCGAAGCGCGGCCGCGACGGATCGCTCTCCAGCGGCCCGCGATGCCCGAACACGGCCAGCCACGCGTCCAGCCCCGGCCCGCGCGCCTCCGCCGGGAGCGAGGCGAGAGCGCCGTATCGCTCCATCATCTCCCGCGTGACCACGCGCGCCTCGCCGCGGATCCCGAGCCCCCTCCGGACGCGAGTGACGCCCGACAGCACGCTGTTGATGGCGAAGTTGGTCCGGATCGCCAGCGTCATCGCGGCCACGTTGGCGGCGAAGAGCTCCGGGAGCGACGTCGCCGAGTCGATCCGCCGGTCCAGATCGGCTAGCGCGCGGGGGATTCCCGCCACCTCGCGGAGGCACTTCGATTGGAGGCGGAGGAGCCGCGGCGCCTTGCGAAAGAATCGCCGCGCGATCACGCGACCATCCTCGGCGGTCCCGCCCTCGCCGCCGACGCCCTCGGTCACGAAGGCGCGCGGGAGGCCCCAGTGGTCCATCAGCCGGAAGAAGAACGAGAAGTTCATCCACGCCCGCTCACCGATCTCCACCGCGTACGCGTCCCGCCACGACGCGACGGCCGGATCCACCTCGCTGAAGAACCGCAGCACCTCGCGCCCCGAGACGCCCAGCACCGAGGCGATCCACGGGCTCGGAGGATCGCCCAGGATCTCCTTGTGGTTGGCCAGGCTCAGCGTCTCGTTCCGCGCGACGGGGAAGAGCGCCGGGCGCACCTGGAGGAGCACGTACCCCGCGTCGTCGCGCGCGAACTCGATGTCGATCCCCCCGGTGCCGCCGCGCGCCTCGCGCCCGAAGACTTGGTAGATCGACGCGAGCCACGCGGACCACGCCTCGCCGCGCGCAAGGTGCCCCCGCGTGACCTCGCCGCGCGCGTGCCCGGAGGTGAGGCGCTCGTTGCCGCCCGCGGCGACCGTGCGCTCGTAGTAAAAGCCGTCGAAGAACGCGACGCCCGCCTCGGCGCCCTCCACCAGCGGCTGCGCGAAGACGGCCCCGAGCGGCGCGCCCGCCCCGTCCCTCGGGAGCGCCGCGCCCGCCCCGTCCCTCGGGAGCGCCGCGACCACCTCCGCGAGCGATCGCTCGAAGCGGCCGGGATTGCGCACGGCGAGGGAGAGGAGCTGCCCCGCGTTGGACGTCTCGCGCGTGTCCTCCGTGGGCGAGCCCGAGCGGAGGATGAAGGACCCGCCCGCGATCTCCGGCGGGAGCGCCCCGGCCGACGCGCTCTCGGCCGCGCGGATCCAGACGGTCGTGGGGACGCGGATGCCGGCGGCCTTCGCGCGGCGGAGGTTATCGAGCTTCGGGATCGATGGATCCCGGAAGCGGCGAAGCGGTTTCCACGGCATCGGAGAGGGCCCTCACCCACCCTGAAGGGTCGTCGATCATGGGATAGTGGCCCCACGCCGGGAAGATGCGCACGGGCCACGTCACGCCGAGAGCCGCCTCCGTCCACGCAAGCTCCCGCGCGGGGACGATGGTGTCGCGCCCGCCCCACCAGGCCTCGATCCCCCGGAGCGCCTCCGGCCGCGCCGCGAAATCGGCCTCCAGCCGCCGCAGGAGCGCCGGCGTGAGCCACGCGAAGAAGTCGGGGAGCGCGCCGCACCGCGCGTACCCCTCGAAGAAGCCCGCGCGCACGTCCGGACCCGGCGGCACCCGGAAGTGCTTTCGGGCGAAGCGCGCCTGGAACCGTGGGGACGCGAACGCGCGGCGGAGGGCGACCTGGGCGAGCCCCATGCGCATCACCCGCGGCATGAGCCGGCGCGCGAGCCCCCAGAGCACGGGCGCCTGCAACAGGATCGGTATCCCCGTCAGGTCCCCGCGCGCGCGGAGGCAGAGCGCCAGGAGCCCGCCGATCCCCGTCGCGTAGACGAGCGAGGGCCCGGCGCCCTCGTCCCCCTCGCGCGCGCTGGCGCGGATCGACTCCGCAACCGCGGTGAGAAACTCATCGAAGCTGTCCGCGCGCGGGCGATCCTCGAAGCCCGGGTAGGGCACGTCGAAGATCGTGAACGGCGGCCGCGCGGACGGTCCGGCAATCTCAGCGAGCGCTCGCCGGGCAGAATCGAGTCGCACGCCGGCGTGCCCGTTCCCACCCAGGAAGATCACGCGCGGCACCGCTCGCGGGGGATGCGGCTCCGTCACGGGCGCGCCGCCAGCGACGAGGGGATCCGCGTGGATCGCGGGCCACGAGTGGCGTTTCGGTGGGTGTTGATGGCAGGTCTCATGACTGCATCGCCGCAGGCGGCGGGGAATGGCTGGTGATATGAGACCTCGCCGACGAACTAGTGGTAACGTCAGACCCTCATCTCAGGGAGGGGAGCGGCTCCCAGGTGCCTCTCCCACCGCAGAGCCGTTGGCCCCCGTTTCGGCGGTGCAGCTGAGCGACGCCCGATCATCCCTTCAATGCGAGCGGCCGCTTGCGGCCTGGATTTCGGTCATCGCGAGCAGGCGCTCGCTGAACTCGGAACCGAAATCGCTTCCCATGATTGAGCTCAGGAGGTGGCTCGACCAGCGCCCGTCTTGGGAATGCTCATGCTTTAGGCGTTTGAGTACGCTCTTCCCGTCCGCCAGCCGAAGCCGCTCGCGCGCCAACGCTTCGGGCCCTGCTCCACTCGTACGCAGCCGCGCGCGCACCCGCAGATAGCTCCGCCGCACTTCCTCCCTGAGTTCCTGCCAGGTAGTAAGCCCCTCGGTAGCAACCGTGTCCTTGACCTCTTGGAGAATGTGGAGCCAATCAACGTCGCGGAGGAAGCGACTCGATTTTATCGCTCCGCAGCCCTCTTGGCCGTTCGCCCACGCCCTGTGATTGAGTGTGAGTGAAGCATACTTCAGAAGTGCCGCGAGAAAGAAGAGCTTGGCGGCCTTCGTGATCCGCTTCTGGGCGGCCTCTACCGTAATGGTGCCGAAATCCTTGAGTTCGACATCCCGGCGGATCAGTTCTGCCAAGTCCCCGTAAAGCAACAAAATGTTCTCCATCTCGTGCTGCGCGAGGAACAACACGCCGTCTAGATCTGGCTTGTCCGCCCGGAAAAACAGATCAGTGCAATCGAGCAACCGCTCCACCATCCCGAACTTCGCCGCGGCCTCGCCATCGACCAAGCCAAAGACCTTTGGGTTAGCGGGTCGGTCCGCCCTCACCTGGGCGACTACGGGGTCGACACCTGAGCCCCCCACGCGGGGCGTATGGAACTCCAGGAATTCGCGGATCTGGTTACCGGTGATCCCGTAGAAGATTAGGGCGTCGTCCGCCGCTTCAACGTAGACGATGACTTTGTCGGAGTAGCTGTTGTTGACTGCGGTCGAATCGCCGACCTCGGAGAAGCGCGGCATCAGGCAAGATCCTTTCGGATCAGGAACCCCCCCTTCGTGAGTCCGCTCTCCGGCCGCTCATATTCGAAGACCTCAATCAGCTCGCGGTCGTGTGTCGTGAAGATCAGCGATAATCCGCGGGTCTCCTCGAGGATGTGCTTGAAGCCGCTGAACATCCGGTGCATCCACTTGGTGTGCAGGTGAAGCTCGATCTCGTCGATGAGTACGACCGTGTTCCGCGTCGACTGGGTGAATACCCGCGCGAAGAGCTGCAGGAGCGATCTTTCCCCGTGGCTGAGCGACGCCAATGGGTGAATGCCCGTGGGCGTGGAAACCAGCGTCAGCAGATGGGTTCGGTCGGGGCGAAGGATCAGCTTCTCGGTGCCCTCGTCGAACACGTGCTCGTTAAGCCTTTGAAGAAGGTCCTTTAGTTGAGCCTCATCGAGCCACTCCAGCCAGACGAGCAGGTTGTCGATCGAGCTCTCCCAGTCCGGTCCATCCTGACTGAAGCGGTGGGCGGGTTGGTAGCCCCAGCATGCCGGGCTTGCAACGATGCGGCGCTCGGTCGGAGCGACGACCGAGCGGTCGGCGGGAAAGTAGAGGACGGTCGGGAGCCGCTCGGCAGCCGAGCCTGTTTCGGTCGGAGACTCTCCGAGCGCCTCTCGGAGGCTGCGGAAGAGCAGTCTCCCGAGGTCGTTGCTTTCTTCCAGCAACTGGACTTCACCGCGAATGACGGTCAGGCAGAGGCGCGCCCAGACGCTGGCTTCCGCTTCGGTTTCGAGTCGTTCTTGGCTCCACGCTACCAGCGGCTCCCGCGCCCCAGTCCAAATGGAGAGGACTACCGGCCGGGTCGCCCCGTCCACCAGCCAGGTGCCGCGGACATCGAGTTGGGCGCGACCGCCAGCGTTCGGATCCGCGAAGATGCCGGAGGGTGTACGGTTGAAGAGCGCGAAGAGTCCGTAGATCGCCTCCAACGCGGTGGTCTTCCCCTTCCCGTTCGGTGCGATCAGCATGTAGAGGTTGCTCGGCCCTGGCGGTTCGTCTTCGGGAGTGCCGAGCGGGGCGGTGTCTCCCAAGAACGAGAACGTCGTCGGCTCCGACCTGAACGGGCCGACCTCGTCGAGGGTCAGCTGAAGAAGCTTCCAGTCCGTGATGGCGAACTCCATTAGCCGCGCCCCACGGCCTGCGAGATGTCGGCCGGGTCGACCCGGCACCCGTGCGCCCGGATCGTCGGCTTTCCCGCGAACTTGACCAGCATGTCTCCTCGACCCTGAAGTGCTTCGGCACCCTGTTCATCCAGGATGATCCTAGACTCGGCCCCCTTCTGGACTGTAAGCGCGATCCGGCTCGGGACGTTCGAGCGGAGCAGGCCCGGGAACGTGGCAGCCTCGGGGCGTTGCGTTGCGAGCACCATGTGGATCCCGGAAGAGCGGGCCTTTTGCGCCAGTCGGATCAGCGGCACCTCGATTTCGCGCGCAGTCATAAAGAGATCTCCGAGTTCGTCGACGATAACCACCACCCGCTTGAGGTTCGCGCCGACTTGGTTAGCCTCGTCGATGTTCCGCGCGCCGAGGGCCTGAAGGCGAAGCTGCCGCGCCTCCATCTCGTCCACGAGCTCGGTAAGGGCCGCCAGCGCATCCTCGGAATTCGTGACGATCCGCCCCGACCTCAGGTGGGGCGACCGGGCATAGGCTGAGAACTCGACCGCCTTAGGATCGATGAGGACCAACTCTGGCGGCGCAGCCGTCCCGCTGAGCAGCGAGAGAAGGATTGAGTGTAGACACATGCTCTTGCCGCTTCCGGTCGTGCCGCCCACGAAGAGGTGGGGCGCCTCCGCTAAATCAAGCAGTAACGGGATTCCCATGGCGTCGGTTCCAACGCAGATAGGAAGCGCCATTGCGCGCGCCCGCGCGTCCCGGAGCACGCCGCATACGTCTCTCCAGGCCAGGATCTGCCAGCTGTCCGGCGGGCGGGGAACCGACAGGTATAGCCGCCGTTCGCCGGGCGCGAGCGTCGACGTAACCGCGGCCTCGCCGTAGCCAAGGGCAAAGGCAATCTTGTTTAGTCCGCGGCGAAGGCGATCTAGGTCATCCAGTTCATGGAGCTCCACTGTGTACCGTGTGAGGCGCGGCCCGTCCTCAGTAGAGATCACGGTCGCGCCTATGCCCAGTTGACCCAGGATCTCCTCAACCCGCGGAGCCAGCACGGCTCCCGTTATGGCAGAGGCCTCTGGGACTCGCGCGTCCGCGAACATCTCACGCAGGAGGAATTCAGAGAAGTCGGTCGTATTCGGATCCCACTGCTCACGGAAGTACTTGAGTCCGCGACGTACATGACGCTGGAGCAGGTCGTGCAGCAGCGTATCATTTGAGGTGAGGTCCTCCCCGTGATAGGCGGAAAGCAGCGCCCCGTACATCTGGGTGTAGTCGTCCAGCCCCTCTTTCCCCTCGCCCGTGAACTGCGCCGCATGAAGCTCCACGCCCAATTTGCCCTGCTGCGGCAGCACCTGATACAGTTTGGGACTCGGGGGATCCGGCATCTGCAGCGATTGCGCGAAGGCGAGACGCGCGGGACGCCAGAGATCCCGCTGATTCCCGAGCCCGCGGGCCAGGATGGTCTCCATGATCTGACGATCCGCCGCGTCCAAGTGGATCTTACCGATCATCAGGTCCCCTCATCGATAAGCGATACTTTCTGGATGTCTGCTCCTTCACCCGAGGCGTTGCTGATCCGGTACTGCTGGGCGATGTGTGGACGCAGCAGTTCCAGTTTCCGCTCGTCGATTTCACTGTCTGTGGGAAGGACGATCACCTGTGACGAAATCCGGGGGTAGTAGTGAATCAGCATCTGGTCCTGATTCTCGCGATCCAGCCGGCCGAGAGGGGTGTCGATCGCCACGGACATGTCCTCTCCCACGGCGTCCTTCATCGCCCAGAGGAACGCGGTAGCCGCGAGCTGCTTGATCCCGCTCGAAAGGCTTGAGCGGCCCGCTATAGTTCCGTTCTGCGTGAAAAAGGTGAGCGTATAGTCGTCGGCGATCTGGATGCGGTCAACCAACTCGTTGCCGAACGCCAGGTGCCGGAATCGCTCGTTGATCAGCGCCTCGACCCGACCGCGCGCGGATTTGCGCACTGCGCCCCGTAGGTCTTCAAAGGTTCCGGCGAGCTTGAGGATGAAGCGGCTTTGTTGATTGCGCCGTAGCTCCACCTCCTGCCGGGTACGAAGCTCCTTCAGCCTCGTGACGAGTTGGTTCGCCTCGGCTTCGGCCTCACGCAGCCTCGCACGCAGTTGTCCGCGAGTCTCGAGAGCGCTCGCGACCTCGGCCTCCAGCTCTCCGATCCGGGCGACGATCTCCCGGTATTCCTCCAGGTTCGCCTGAGATCCGACCTCGAGCCGGAGCAGTTCGTCTCGCGTATCCGTGATCTCGCGTCGGAGACGGCGGACGGTGTTCAGCTTCCGAACCGCATTGTCGCGGTCCTCGACTCCACGGAGGGACACGAGCTCGAGCCGTCGGTGGATCTGCTCAGCTCGCAGCAACTCAAGGTCCCTGAACAGACCGGTGGGCCCGCTGGGTGCGACGAGTTCCTCGATCCCGCGAGCGATCCGCGCAGCGATGTGCTCAATGGCATCGGAGCGGAGTCCAAGCGGTTCGTCCGCAAGCCAGCCGGGCAGTGCTTGGCGGATGCGGTCGGCCAGCCGCTGCTCCTCGGTTCCCGCAGCCGAGATTCGCTCCAGCAACTCGCCGAGGGCGTGCTCGACCAGAGGCAGATTCGCGATAAGCGGCGCTTTCCCGGGCAGGAACTCCGCAAGCTCGAACTCCTCATTGCCCAGGTCCTCCTTGAGCTCGTTGAGCCGCTTCTCGAGCGCGCTTCGCTGCGCATCCGAGGCACCGGAGCTCAGTTCCTCGCGGCGGGCGTACTTGCGCCGAAGCTCGACCTGTGCGCTGGCGATCTTCTCGTCCAACTCCGTCAACCGTTGCCCGTCGGTCTCGATGATCATACGGGCGCGTGTCAGCGCTTCTTCTGCCCGCGTGATCTCAACGCGCAGCGTATTCGCGGCATCGGTCCGGGTCCGCTCCTTAGCGAGTTCTTTCAGCTCGCGGCCAAGTGTATCAAGAAAGCTGATTCGCAGGAGCCGGTCGAAGTCGATCGTCTTCCGCTCGTCGCTTTCCGCGAGGTGCTTGATGTCCTCGCCGTCGAAGAAGAAGAACGGGACGAAATCGTGGGGCATAAAGTCTTGCAGTCGGAGCTCCGCGGGGTCGCCAGTAAGGCGCTGCTCTCCGTCCCATACCGACAGTGAAGGTCGATATCCGTTCGGGATCTCGGTCCACTGCCGCTCCGCGGTGACTGTGACGCCATCGGACGTGAGCCACTGGAGCCAGATCCGCGCGTGAACAGGCTCACTAGCCGCAGCGGAGCGGTGCCGGATCCTGCTGTTGATCACACCGGACCACCCGCCGCCGTCGCCGAGGACGTACTGCTTGGGTGCAAGCACGCGCGGCGGAAAGCCCACCCGCCGCATCCATTCGGGCCCCTCTGAGCCGACAAAGAGCAGCTTGAGCGCGTTGAGGAAGCTGGTCTTCCCCATCCCGTTCCGGCCCCAGATGAGGATGATGTTGCGCTCGGGAGTGGTCATGTTCAGATCGAGGACGACCTTGCGATCGTACGCAAAGACGTTCTCGATCTCGAATTTGAGGAGCTTCACTGGGCAGGCAGGTGCGGCTCGAGGATGGCTTCAATGGCGCGGCGGAGCTTCGATCGCGCGCCATAGCCGTGGAGGTTTCGGTGCTCAGGCTCCAGCTTCACGAGCTGTAGCAGGAGCTCGGCCGGCACCTCGTTCGCGGCACTGACCTCTGCGATCACGTCGGCGTACTGCAGAAGCCCCTCGCGGGGGAACTCGGCTTCGTTCGTGCTCATGAACACATCGTGCCGGGGTGGCGTGCGGCGGGATTCGTTCAAGATAGGCGTCTGCGCCTACTCCGCCACACTCTGCGTCAGCAGGCTATAGAAGGTGTGTAGGTCCGACTTCGCGTCGTTCGTCCATTGTTGCCAGAGTCGATGCATTCCACGCTCCCAGTGCGCGGCGACCTCGTCCTGAATGAAGCGCCGACTCACCCCGCTTTTTCCGCTGTGTTCGACCAGCAAGCCGAGCCACATTGCGAGGTCGTGCTCCTCGTGCCCGAATAGCGCCTCGCCCTTAATGACCTTGCCGAGAAGGTCGCTGGCCGGGGGGGGCGGGGCAGGGTCGCGGAGCGACAACCCGATGGCGAGCCGCGCCGGATGGTATCTATAGGGAAGGCAGAGGATGGCCTGAAGCTCTACGCCCAGCGCCTCGGCAGCTGCGGAAGTACGAAAATCGGTGCGCAGCAGGTCGACCAACTGCAGGGCCGGCTCCGCCCGGTTCATGAGGCCCCCGCACGCGCGAAGTACCCCTCGATCAGGCGGCTCTCTCCGGGTCCGTCGATACCAGGCTCGTGCTCGATCAGGAAGCGCGCGGCGATGCGCGCATCGATCTGTTCGAGGTATCGGCCACCAACCTCCTCCGCGTGGGAGAGCAGCAGTGTCTGGCCCCGCCGCGCGGCGCAATAGGCAAGGATGTTCTCCCGGTGCTCGCGGTCTAGCCGTCCGAGCGGGGTATCCATGATCACCGGCAGCGACATCCCACCTACCTCGGCCACCGCGGCGAGTAGCGAGATGGCGAAGACGTGCCGTTCACCGGCCGACGCGTCCAGATTCTCGATACGTCGGCCTCCGCGGTCGGCTACTCGGAGCCCACCGTCATGCAGGACCTCAATCTGGTGAATGAGGTTCTTGTGCGCGAGCTGTCGGTAGGTGCGAGTTACCGTCGCAGAGAGGTGCTGCGTGTACTCGTCAGCGGCCAGCTGGAGCGCCCGTTCGAGCCCCGTTGCCAGTTCCGTCGCACGATCGGCGCGACCGAGTGAGGGCAGTGCACTTGCCAAGCGTTCGCGCTGATCGCGGATCGCCTCTCGCTTTGGCCCGAGTACCCTGCGCAGATGCTCCAGCTCCCGGTCGACATCACGCCTCACCCGCTCCTCCGCCTCGAGCGCTTCCGATACAGACTGGAGCTCGATCTGAAGGAGCTCGCGGCGCTCAGATGAGCCACGCTGCTCCGCGATCCTTCGCGACAGATCGGCCCTAGCCCGCTCGCACCGGGCGAGCTCCTCCAAGACCTGACTCGCGCGTTCACGAACACGCCTGTCTGCCTCGTCGAGGCGCAAGCGCAGCGCCGTCCGAGGCCGGCCTTCCAGGTAGTGGTGACGCATCTCGCCGGCGAGCGGGTCCGGAGTCAGCCAGCGGGACCAGGCTGATCGTACCCGCGCCACCACCAGATCATGGACTTCGGCTGTAAGCGCGGGTACTTCGGCGGCGAAGGCGTCCAGAAACCGCTCGAGCCCGGAATCCGAATCCGCTGCGGAGGTGGTCCGGGCGCGCTCCTCTTCGCCGAGTCTCAGGCTCAGCCGTGCGCGCAGGTGCCGGCCAACCAAGTGGAGTGGGAGTTCCTCTGCCGCGAACCCCGCCAGGGCGACTCGCGCACGCGCCTCCTCCGCCTCGGTCCGTCGCTGCTGTTCAAGGAGGTCCTGCAGGTTAGCGAAAGTATCTCCCGTCAGCCGGCCGAGTTCGGCGATGATCAAGTCTCGGCGAGCGCGCAGCTGAGTAACCGCGGATTCTACGGCGGTGAGCACGCCGCCGACTTCCGACTCTCGGCGCTCGAGGGCGGCGGTCTCTGCCTCCACAGCGTCACTGCTCTCTCCACGAACCGGATTCGCTTCCCGACCGCGGTCGCGTGCATAGTCGCGCAGGTCAGCGATGACCTGTCGGAGGTAGGGCGCGCCGATGAGTCCGTCCACTCCGGCACGGAGCTGGTCGGTCAAGTGCCGCCCGCCCAGTCGGTCGACCTGCTCACCGTCGAAGAACAGGAATGGGGCGAGTCCAGGAGGGAAGAGCCGCCGTGCGATCTCCTCTTGGTAGTAGGTGCTCGGCACGGTGTCCGGCGGGACGCTGAGGAGATCCATGTCGTCGCCGATCCGGAGCATGATCTCCTCGTCATCCTCGACGAACTTACCGTCGTCGCCGAAATACCACCGCCGCTCGACCTCTAGGGGGCCATCGGTCGTGTCGAACCGGAGGGTGAGCGACATAACGGTTTCCCCCCCGTCCCGCGCGGGCCGGTGGAAGACAGCCTCAATCGTTTGTCGGTATGCGAAGCGCTGGGCGAGTGTCCGGTCCTGGGTGAAAATGTCCCGTATGGCGAGGCGGCCGAACAGAGCGAATACAATGGCGCTCAGCAGGCTGGTCTTCCCCGACCCGTTCCGCCCCCCGATCAGCACAATCGGCCGGTCGGGGTCATGGGCCGGAAGTTCCAGGGCTAGGCGACGGTACACCGCCCAGTTGCGAGCGGTGATCGACCGCAGCAGTACCGGTCCCCGAGAGTCGGTCGCGCCTGCCACCGGTGCGGCCGTGGCTGGCACGGAGTCCTCGCCCAAGAGCATGTCAAGGGCAGCGAAGAGGCGTCGGCGATTCGCCTCACCGCCAAGCCGAAGCCTTGCCTCGAGGACCGAGGCGACCAGGCCAGGAGAAGTCCCAGCCTTCGTGCTGCCCGCTTCAATCGCGTCCCAGGCCTGCGGGGAGACAATACTATGCGGCCCCACCGGCGGATCCTTTCTGCGACCTGAGGTCGTTCGCCCAGATCTCCTTAATTGTCTCGATCTCTCGTTCGGTGATGATCGGGAAGTCCACCTCCTCCTGAAGCGCGAGGAGACGATCGAGGATCTCAGCACGGGCCTCGAACGTGAACGGCCCCGGAATGAGGCGGCCCTCCCCGACGAAGTTGAGGCTTCCGTCCCGCCGCGCGGCCATGCGCTTGCTCCCGTCCTCGCGCACCGCCTTGAGATAATCCCGGAAGGCGAGTAGCGGCTCGAGATCCCCGTAACCGGCATCGATGAACGCTTCAGCACTGCGGTCCTTCTCGACCACGGTGCAGGTCCAGCAGCCGAACCGCGATGAGTTGGTGCCGCAGGAGGGAGCCTCAAGCTTGTCCGTCACCAGTGGACACTCGCCGCCCGCCGCATTCCGGTACAGCGTGACCAGGTCCCGGTGAGTTCCGCCCCATGGCGGCCTCGACTGAAGCAGGATCTGCCAGACCTCGTCAGTGGTAAGGTCCACGATCGGCTTGTAGACCTCGCAACCAACCAGGCTGTTGTGCGGGTTCAGACGTGCACCATTGTCGTACCGGTTGACGCTCCCCGCGCGCGTCGAAGATTCCGCCCGACGCACGCCCAGAAGGAGAATCGCCCTGCCCGCAGCGTCGACCTGCTCTTTGATGTACTGGGTCGTGGGCAGGATCTTCATCCTGTCGGTGCACCACCGGAACATCCTGCTGGGCGAGGGATAGCCGCGCCCGATTAGGTTCACCCAGAACGTCTGGTCCGCCAGCGGAACCGTCTTGGCGACGGTAACCGGTACCCGGAGCGGCGTCACCGCCGCCGCCATCCGGCCGAGCACCGCATCCAGATGCCGGGCGAGCACCGGCGACTCGACCAGCGTGTCATTGGCCACGATGTGCACCGGCCGCAGCCGCAGCCGCGGCGGAAGGTCCACGATCATCTCCAGCACCAGCTGCGCCAGCAGGGTGCTATCCTTCCCACCTGAGAACCCCACGATCCAAGGTGAGGCATGCGGCTGAAGGTACTCATCCTTCAGATCGTCCAGGATCCAGCGAACCCGCTCTCCGAGCGAGCTGGTCGGTGCTGGGGCACCCGGCTCCATCGTCTGCGTTGAGGTCATGCTCCAAGTCGCCAGCGCGTGTTGCGAAGTGAGGCCACTGCACGGGTCAGTTCGGCAGCTGCCGTCGCTACATCGTCTTCGGTAGTCCAGCGCCCGAGCCCGATTCGTATCGCCCGCTCTGCTTCCTCCTCGGTGAGTCCCATGGCGAGAAGGACGTGCGAGGGCTCAAGACGGGCCGAGGTGCACGCGGACCCTGATGAGATCGAAAGCGTCTCTTTCACCGCGACGAGCAGCGCCTCGGCGTCAACCCCATCGAACCCGATGTTGATATTGCCCGGGAGCCGCGGCGCGCGTGGACCATTCAGCGTAGCGCCGGGGATCTCGAGGAGCATCTCGAGCAGGCTCTCGCGAAGCGCGGTCAGGCGGGCGCCTTCGGCCGCGACTTCGCCGCGGGTAATCGTGCAAGCGGCTCCGAAGGCGACGCAGAGCGCCGTGGGGAGCGTTCCCGCGCGGAGCCCACCTTCCTGACCGCCTCCCACCAGCAGCGGCACCAGCTTGGGTCGGAGGGAGCGTCGCACGTAAAGGACACCAATGCCGGCAGGACCGTAAAGCTTGTGGGCCGAGAAGCTAGCCAGGTCGATCTCCCCCGCTAAGACGGTGATGCTGCCGACTGCCTGCGAAAGATCGCTGTGCACGAGGGCACCCGCACGGTGGCAGAGCGCCACTATCTCGCCGAGGTCCGCGACCGCTCCGACCTCGTGGTTCGCGGCGCTCAGCGAGACGAGACCCACCGTTTCGTTCAGCTGCCGTTCCAGCGCTTCCAAATCGTGCTGCCCGTCCCGGCGCAGCGGGACGATATCCAAAGGGCACCCGCTCGCGGCCACCGCGGCCAAGATCGAGGGATGCTCGCCCGCACCCACCAAAATCCGCGGGCGGGAAATGGCCCGCAGACGCGCCGCGAGGCCAAGGATCGCGAGGTTGTTGGACTCCGTTGCGCCGCTCGTGAACACGATCTCACCGGGGCGCACGCCGATCAAGGCGGAAATCTCCGTGCGCGCGGTCTCCACCGCCTCGCGTGCATGGGCGCCGTGGGCGTGAGAAGCGTGGGGGTTCCCCTCCAGCGCGTACGCAGCCATCAACGCCGAGCGAACACGCGGGTCCAGGGGTGCGTGAGCTTGGTAGTCGAGGTAGATCGGAGGATCACTCATTCAACAAGCAGTCGTCAGATGGCATCCCAAGGGGGATGCCCGAAGGCACAGTGGCGATCCGAGGTGATCCGAGCCGGTCTGGCCTCGCTGAGATCGGAGTTACCCTGTCCGACCAGCCGAATCGCGTTGTTCGGGCGGAAGAACGATCCCGGTACCCGAAGGGTTTTTGCCGATTCGGAAAGAGGGCTCTCGGCAAGGACACACGCCTGCCGCACCGACTAGTCAGCAAGGGGGCGCGGCCGCTTCCCGCTGCGCCCCCTGTTCAATTGTGTGGATTAAGTATAGCCCGGCGGAGGGTCTACCGCTACCGGATCTAAGCTTCGATTTGGCCGGACGGTGGCCGACCTAGAGGGTTCGCGCGAACCCCTTCGCGGATTTCGCCCTCCGCACCCCCAAGATAACGCCAAATTAGACCCATCCTGCTGGGATTTCTTCAGAAGCCACAAGCGCCTGAAGAATTTGACGATCAGCAGGACCTAAAGGTCGCACGCCGGTACCTGCCGTCAACCGAACCGGCGTACACTTTATTCAGTGCCGCATTCGACCGCAACGTGACCGAGGGCTCCTCCGGACGCGGTAAAGACGCCAAGTTCGTGAATTGGATGCCCGCCGTCGTCTGCCCTGGATATCGCCATAGTCGCGTGGGTTCAGATCCGACCGCGGGCGGTTGGTGTAAGCGGTGGTGTAACTGACTCCCATGGCAAACCCTTGGACCGACTTAAGGCGCAGGAGAGGCAGCGCAGCCCCCTACATGTGTTAGGGGGCTTTCGACGTACTCGAAGTGAAGACCGCCTGATCTGGTTTAAGAAGGGTCATTTTAGTTACACCATATCCTGTTTGGGGTGTACGATGCATGAAGTCCGTGTATCGCAATATGTTGCAGAAAATTCACTTACGATAGTTGGGACGGCCGGATTTGAACCGGTGACTCCGGCACAGCTTGCACTGAGGCCACGCCGTACGTCTTCTCCGCATCCGGCACCCGTCCGGGTGACACGTCCGCCACCAGCCGTCGCCTCACTCCGCGGATGCCGAGCCGCGGCAAAAGCCGCGAACGCGGTTCAAGGATCATCCTGCCGGGCGTCCTGGCGCGTTCCGCCTCCGATCTCGGCGATGTTGTCGTCGCGCTCCCGCTCGATGAGGGTGCGGTACGGGTCGATCCCCGCGCGCGCGGGCAGCCGCGGCACGGTGAGCACGATCGTCTGCTTGCCGGCACGGATGCGGTGCTGCTTCAGATACAGCGCTTCCCCCGGCGAGCCGCCGCGCGGCGGCCCGGCGAAGACCCCGAGCTCGACGAGGTCGTTCATCGCCACCGGCGTCTGGTTTCCGATGCTGTCGGCGCGCGCCTTGGATGCGTCGACGAACAGTGTCACCCGATAGGCGCCGCCGCCCACGGCCTCGGTCCGCGCCGAGTCGGCGCGCACGTCCCAGAGCGTGACGTGCTCGAAGAGGTCCGAGAGCAGCGGCCGCAGCGAGTCGGGCGTGACGGCCTGGAGCTCCGCGTACAGGGCGCGCGACGTCGGCGGGGGCGCGTCGGGCCCGGAGAACCGTTCGCGGAACCGCCGCAGCGCGCCGTTCACCGGACCGGCGCCCAGGCGCTGGCGCAGCGTGTACATCGCCACGGCGCCCTTGAAGTAGAACAGGTACTTCTGGCTCACGACGTCCAGCAGCGGAACCTCGCGGTTGGTGTAGACGCTCCGGCCGCGGAGGTACTCGTCCATGTTGTAGTCGTAGAAGCGCCGCGTCATCTCCGCGCCGTACACCGTCTCGAACGCCATCATCGAGCTGTACTGGGCCAGCGTCTCGGAGACGAGCGCGGCGCCCGCCGCCTCGGCCGGGATCACCTGCCCGCCCCACCACTGGTGCGCGGTCTCGTGCGCCACGACGAAGAAGGGCCGGTCGACGTCCCCGGGATCGACGCGGGTGAGGAAGGCGCTCCCCTCGGAGAAGGTGATCATGTGCGGGTGGGCGCGGGCGAACGCCGCGTAGCGCGGAAACTCGACGATGCTCAGCTCCCGGAACTGGTACGGACCGAAGTGCCGCGAGTAGTACGCGAGCGACGCCTGCATGCTCCGGATCATCCGGTCGACGTTGACGTCGTGCGCCGGATGGTAAAAGACGCGCAGCCGGACCCCGTTCCAGCTCGCCTCGCGCACCGCGTACTCCGCCGAGACAACGGCGCCGCCGTAGCGGGTCGGCGCCTCGGTGCGGTAGTGGAAGTAGCGGCGCCCGCCCTCGCGCCACTCGCGCACCAGCGTCCCCGACGTCACGGCGATCTGGCGGGCGTCGGTGCCGATCACCGTCTCCACGTCCACCAGCTCCACCCCGCGCGCGTCCGGACCGGCCTCGCGCGTCTCCACGTCTCCGGCGGTCGGGGGGAGCTCCCGCGCCGGAAGCCCATGCTCGCGCCGCACGTCCACGTCCACCAGCTCGCGCCCGGCCCGGTAGCCGAGCGCCGGCAGCCATCGGCGATCGACGTACGCCCCGTTCCGGGTCACCTCCGTCGGGGCCCCCTCGTTGCGGAACCCGCGGGGGCGGGACACGATCCGGAAGCTCATCGAGAGCGAGTCTCCCGGCGCCAGCGGACGCTCGAGCGCGTAGATGCGGTAGCGCAGCGCGCCGTCGTCGACCACGAGACGCGCGGCGCGGTCGAAGCGGAGCGCGCGCGTCTCCACGTCGGTGCTCGGCAGCACGTGCAGCGAATCGATCGGCCGCGGTGAGCGGTTCACGAGCCGGAACGTCCCCCGGATCTCGGCCGCGCGCTCCGCCGGGTAGAGCTCCACGCGCATCCGCGCCGCGACGAGGCTCGGCTGCGGCGCGTCCTCGAAGCGCTTGTATCGCCGCTCGTACTCGGCGGCACCGGCCAGGGCCTCGTCCGGATCGTCGTAGTCGTTGAGGACGTTGGTGTTGTAGAAGACGAAGCCGCCGAGCGAGACGATGAGCGCGATCGCGAGCGCGCCGGCGAGCCGGGCCGGACCGCGCAGGCGCCGCCGGGCGAGCGCCAGCCGCGCCCGCGGGCCGCCCTCCCGCCCGCGCACCCAGAACAGGCTCGCCACCACCGAGAGGAGGAGCGCCCACGCCGCCCAGTACAGCTTGAACCACACGAGCCCCGCGACGAACGGCCCCAGCCCGTTCAGGTCGGACCAGACCCATCCGGGGTCCGAGCCGTAGACGAGCATCCCGTGGCGAAGGCCGATCAGCTCCGGGGCGATCGTCGACGCGAAGTAAAGGACCACGATCAGGTGGCCCAGGTACTTCTGGTTCACCACGACGTGCACCGCCATGGCGAGCGCGCCGAGAAGGACGTAGTCGACCAGCTTGACGCCGAAGAGAAGCTCCAGGTACACGCCGGGCTCGTACCGGTGATAGCCGAGCAGCGTCTGGAGCAGGACGCCGGCGCCCATCAGCACCGCCTGGAGGGTGACGAGCATGGCGACCAGCGCCAGAAAGCGGCCCCCGAGCGCCACGCCGTTCGGCACCGGCGCGACGGCCGCGATGTCGCCCATCCCCACGTCGCGCTCGCGCCACACGAGCTCGCCGGCGAGGATGGCGATGAGCAGCGCCATGACCGGCGCGAGCGCCGCGCTCAGCACGGTGCCGGCGATGAGGTGCGTGACGGGCCAGGTGGAGGTCCCGAAGATCTCCGCGCCGACGTCCCACCCGTAGGCGAAGGCGAAGACGAGCGCGCCGGCGAGGATCACGAGGAACGCGCGGGTGAGCGCGACCTCGCGCCACGCATGCGCCGCCACGGCGAGTGTCTGCCGCACCCGCCCGGCGGTCGTGAAGGTGCGCCCGGCATCGGCCGCGTCCAACGCCGCGACCCGGACGACGCGCTCCGGCGCGGTGTCCACCAGCCGGCGCCGCCACCAGCGGTGCCGGGCCGCCCCGTTCGGGTGCGCGAAGCGGAACCGCGCGACGAGCAGCGCGAACATGCCCGCCGCGACGGCGAGCCACAGCGCGCGGTTCCAGAGGAGGACGTCCGTCCACCCGATGAGCCGCGCGCCGCTCTCGGCCGGCGTCCAGTACCGCGTCGCCAGCGTGACCGCGCGGCCGCCGAACGGGTCGGCGAGCGCCGGGAGCGCCCCGCCGTCCACGCCGCCGGTGAGCCGGCCGGCGAAGGCGCCGAGGAGGTAGAGCGCGATCCCGCCTGGATACGTGGCGAGCGGCTGCCGCGCGAGCGCCGCGGCGGCAAACATGAACGCGCCAACCACGACCAGGTTCGGAAGGAGCAGGAGCAGGTACGCCTGGACGTACGCGGCCGGCTGCACGGGGCCGAACTTCCCCGCCGCCATGTACGGCATCACCGAGGCGAGGAGGAGCCCGAGCGGGACGCCCAGGAGGAGCGCCGCGTTCACCGCGAGCCCGCCGAGGAACCGCCCCCCCAGATAGTGCGCCTCGCGGAGCGGCGACGTGTAGAACAGGGCGTGCATCCGCGACTGCACGTCTCGCGCGGCGGCATCCCCGAAGATCCCCGCGGTCACGAGCATCGCGATGCCGCCGAGCATCGCCGAGGCGTTCGCCACCATCACCGGCGCGTTGAGGTGCTGGCCGCTCCCGTTGATCGCGTGCATCAGCAGGAAGGGAATCCCGAAGAGCACGAGGGCGTACACCCAGGTCGACGGCTGGCGCAGGCGGTACCCGACCTCGAAGCGAAACACCTCCCCGAGCGCCGTCATGCCGCCTCCGGCAGCGCGGCCGCGGCGCGGGCACCCTGGTGGCCCGCCATCACGCTGAAGTAGACTTCCTCGAGGCCCGGCTCCGCCGGCTCGAAGCCGGGGCCGGGGGACGACTCGGCGTACACGTGCACCAGCGTGCACCCCGACTGGAGCTTCGTGCAGATCACCGGGTGGCTGCGCTCGACGTCCGGGAACTCGGCCTTCGCCACGAAGCGGCGCCACACCCGCCCGCGCAGCGCGGCGATCGCGGCCAGCGGCTCGGCCTCCAGCTGGATCTCCCCCCGGTCGATGATCGCCATGCGGCTGCACAGCTCCGCGACGTCCTCCACGATGTGCGTCGAGAGGATGACGACGGCCTGCTCGCCGATCTCGCTGAGCAGGTTGAGGAAGCGCACGCGCTCGGCGGGGTCGAGCCCCGCGGTGGGCTCGTCGACGATGATGAGCCGCGGGTTGCCCAGGAGGGCGACGGTGATGCCGAAGCGCTGGCGCATGCCGCCGGAGTATCCGCCCAGCCGCTCGCGGCGGACGTCCCACAGGGTGGTCTGCCGCAGCAGCGCCTCGACCACGCGGCGGCGCCCCGCCCGGTCGGCGAAGCCCTCGAGCACCGCGAAGTGGTCGAGCAGCCGCTCGGCGCTGGCGCCCGGGTACACGCCGAGCTCCTGGGGGAGGTAGCCGAGGGTGCGGCGCACGCGCTCCTTCTCGCGCACCACGTCGACGTCGCCGAGCGTGATGCTGCCGGTGTCCGGCTCCTGCAGCGTGGCGATGGTGCGCATCAGCGTCGACTTGCCGGCCCCGTTGGGACCGAGGAGGCCGTACATCCCACGCGGGATGTCGAGGGTAACGTCGCGCAACGCGCGCGCACCGTTGGAGTACGTCTTGGAGACGCCTCGGATGGCGAGGTGCATCGTTCCGGGAGGGGCGGCAGGAGGGACGAGCGAGAGGGTGAGGACGTCTCGTGGTACGGGCGCGAGGAACAGGGGTTTCATCACGCCCTGTCGGGGGGTGCGCGCGCGAAAAGGCCCTGCATCGCAAGACGATGCAGGGCCTTTTCTTGTGCTAGTCGGGACGGCCGGATTTGAACCGGCGACCCCCTGAACCCCATTCAGGTGCGCTACCGGGCTGCGCCACGTCCCGAACCGGTATCTCCGCCGCGCCGTTTCCGTCGGGCGAAGGCGGGAAAACTAACGACTCCCCCAACCCGTGTCAACCGGCCGCCGGCACTCTCTTCCCGGCGATCCCGCCGAGCGCCCGGATCACCCCGCGTCCCGCGCCGGCTCCTCGCGCAGCCAGTGCTCCAGGAGCGCCTTCTGCTCCGGGGTGGGCGACTCGACGGGGCGGACGGCCAGGCGGGCGGGGGGGACGTGCTCCACCTCCATCTCCACCGTCAGCAGCTCGTCGCGGCGGAAGACGGTGAGCGCGGCGCGGCTCCCGTGCGGCTTCTCGGCCAGCCGCATCCCCAGCGTCTCCGCGGCCGTGCGCAGGCCGTCCAGCGCCACCAGCTCGTCGCCGGCGTTGACCCCGGCGCGCCACGCGGGGGTCCCGGCGAGCACGTTCGCCACCACGGCGCGCCCGCCCTCCACCTTCAGCTGGATCCCCGTGCGCGGCTCCGTCCGCGCGCTCCACGATCCGGCGCCGGGGCGCGGCTCGTGCGCGGGGCGAAGCGCCAGCCCCGCCGCGGCCAGCGGGCCGTCGAAGTCCAGCTCCTCCGTGGAGCGCAGGCAGCGGTCGAAGAACGCCGTCAGGTCGCGCCCCGCCACCTCCGCCGCCAGCGCCTCCACCGTCCCCTCCGGGAAGCCCACGTCCGGCTCGCCGAAGCGCGTCCACAGCAGGCGCATCACGTCGTCCAGCGAGCGCCGGTTCCCCGTGGCGGCGCGGATCTCCAGGTCCAGGAGGAGGCCCACCAGCCCGCCCTTCTGGTAGTACGAGACGGTGGCGTTGGGGGTGTTGGCGTCCGGCCGGTAGAACTTGATCCACGCGTCGAACGAGGCGTCCACCAGCGGCTGGACCCGCCGCCCCGGCTGCTGCTGGTGGCGGGAGATCGTCTCCCCCAGCTTCTCCAGGTAGCGCGCCTGCGGGATCAGGCCGGCGCGGCGGAGGAGGAGGTCCATGTAGTAGGTGGTCAGCCCCTCCACCACCCACAGCTCGCGCGTGTACGCCTCGCGCGTGTAGTCGTACGGCCCCAGCACCGCCGGACGGATCCGCTTCCCGTTCCAGACGTGGAAGAGCTCGTGCGCCACCAGCCCCAGGAAGCTCTCGTACGCCGGCCCGCGGAAGCCCCACCGGTCCGCCAGCAGCACCGTGGAGTCGCGGTGCTCCAGCCCCCCCGCGCCGCCGGGGGAGAGGTGCAGGATGATGGTGTACGCGCGGTAGGGAAGGGAGCCGAAGAGCGCGGCCTCCGTCCGCACGATCCGCGTGGTGTCCAGCATCAGCCGGTCGCGGTCCCAGTTGCCGCGGCCCCACACGGCGTAGCGGTGCGTCCGCCCCTCCACCTCCCACGCGAACGTCTCGTGCGTCCCGATCTCCAGCGGCGAGTCGGCCAGCTCGTCGTAGTGCGCGGCGCGGAACGCCGTGGGCGACCCGTCCTCCTCCATCGCCGTCGCCACCCGCCACCCGGCCGGCGCCTCCACCTCCAGCCGCAGCGCCTCCCCCTCGCGCCCCTCCAGGTAGGCGAAGACGCCGGCCGGGCTCACGAAGCCGTGGCTGGCGTCCAGGTGGCTGGTGCGCACCGAGATCTCGTCCGCGTGCACCGTGTACGACGCGCGCAGCACGCCGTCCGCCGGCGCGTCCACGCGCCAGCGGTTCTTGTCGGTCTTGGCGGTGGGGAGGGAGCGCCCCGCGCCGTCGGCGGCGGAGAAGGACACGACGTTGCGCGGGAACTCGCGCATCAGGTAGGAGCCGGGCGTCCACGAGGGCAGCGCCAGGACCGCGGGCCCCGCGACGCCGGACGCCTCCAGCTCCACGTGGAAGAGATGGGTGTGCGGCTCCGGCATGCGGAGCCGGTAGACGATCGCCGCCACCTTAGCGGCGCCGCTTCCCGCGGCGCTTTCCGCGGCCGGTCCACAGCAGCGCCGCCGCCGCCCCCGCCGCGATCCCCGCCCCCAGCGCCGCCGGGTTCAGGAAGCGCCCCGCCCCCGACTCCTTGAGCACGCTCCCCGCCATGAAGAGGACGTTGGCCGGCCGCTCGGCCAGCCGCCGCATCAGGTACGGGTACCACGAGCTGCCGAAGGGGATGTAGACGCGGACGTTGTACCCCTCCTCGCGCAGCCGCTGCTGCAGGTCGCGGCGCACCCCGTACAGCATCTGGAACTCGAAGCCGTCCTTGCCGATCCCCCGCTCCCAGGCAAAGCGCCGCGCGTGGTCGATGATGGCCTCGTCGTGCGTGGCGATGGCGGGGTAGGTGCCGCCCTCCAGGAGGCGCTCCATCTCCTCCACGAAGGCGCGGTCGGTGTCCGCCTTGTCGGGGAAGGCCAGCTCCTCGGGCTCCTTGTAGGCGCCCTTCACCAGCCGCACCCGCGCGCCCAGCGCCAGCATCCGGTCCAGGTCGTCCGGGGTGCGGCGGAGGTAGCTCTGCAGCACCGTCCCCACGTTGCGGAAGCCGTCCGCCCACAGCCGCTCCACGAGGGCGACCGTGCGCTCGGTGTAGGCGGTGGACTCCATGTCCAGGCGGACGAACACCTCGCCCTCGCCGTTCCCCAGCTCGCGGGCGCGCTGCAGAACCAGCTCGATGTTCTCGCGCCCGAAGTCCTCGTCCACGTCCAGCCCCAGCTGCGTGGGCTTGATGGAGAGGTTGGCGTCGATCCCCTCGGCGGCGATCCGCTCCAGGATGCGGATGGCCATCTCGGCGGCCTCGGTGGCCTCCTCGCGGCTCTTCACCGACTCGCCCAGGAAGTCGAGCGATGCCGAGAGCCCGGCCGCGTTCACCGCGCGGGCGGCCTCCACCGCCTCGTCCAGCGTGTCGCCGGCCACGAACCGCCGCGCGATGGAGCGCGAGACGGGGGTGCGGGTGATCACGTTCTTGGCGGTCGGGCTCTCGCTGAGCAGGAGAAGGCTTTGCTTGAGCATGAGATGCGTGTCAGGGTGTCTTGGCCGCCCGGGAAGGGGCGGCGCTCAGGCGTCGGACTGGTCGGCGGCGCGGCGGCGGATGGCCTCGTCCAGGATCTCGCGGACGCGGGGAAGGGGGAGCCGCTCCAGCGCGGCGCGGGCCTCCTCCTCGGTGGCCGCGGCGGCCAGGTCGGGCGTCTCCAGGTGCCCCATCACGGCGGTCCCCGTCTGCGACCAGCGGACGAACACCAGGTACGCCGCCCAGGGCGCCGCCGGGTCGCCGGGCTCGTCGGTCTCCACCGCCGCCGTGTAGGGGTCGCCGTCGCACCCCGTGAAGGCCGCGGCGCGCCCGTGGACCGCCTGGTATCCGCCCAGCGTCTCGTCGGTGACCCCTTCCGGGGCGATCGGGTTGAGCCGGTCTTCCGCGCTGCCGTACTGCATGGGCGCCCAAACTAAGTGCGAGAGTGCGAAAGGAAAAGCAGTGCGAGAGTGCGAAGGTGCGAGAGTGCGAAAGTGGTGCCGCGCGGGGAGTGCCCGGTGCCCAGTGCCCAGGGATCCGCATCGGGAGACGCCGATCGCGAGATCCCCTCGCCTCCAATCCGTTAAGCAGTCATCCTGAGGTCCGGCCGCACGGAGCTTACCCCATCACAAGTGACGGCAGGACCGTAGGATCTAACCGAGTTGCAAGCGAGGCCCGGGCGCGGCAGCGTCGAGATCGCCTCGGCCGCCACAACTGCGGCCACAAGAAGGCTCGGATCGAGGGATGGGGATCAAATCGATCGGAGATGTGGCATCAGAGACGTGGATCGGGATCGAGATCGGGAGGTGCGGGATCAAGAGATGTGGATCAGGACCGAGATCGGAGATGGGGGATCGGGTGACGCGGATCGGCATCGGGAGATGAAGATCGGGATCGCGATCAGGGATCCGATGTGGGCGATGCTGATCATCTGATCGCCATCTCCCGATCCTGATCTCCAGCCTGCAGGTCTCCTGGATCCACATCTCCCGATCCCCCGATCATCATCCCTCGATCTTCGTCCCCCGATCCTCATCTCCCGACTCGCCGATCTTCATCTCCCCATCCCCATCTCCCGATGCGCCTCGATCCGGATCGTCGCAGTCGTTCGGGAGATGCGGTCCCGTCGATTGCCGGCGCGCCGCCCGCGATCTACGTTCCGCCTCGTCCACGCACTTTCGCACTTTCGCACTCTCGCACTTCGCACTTTCGCACTCCCTTCCCCATGCGCGCAGCGATCTTCCACGAGAACGGCGGTCCCGAGGTGGTCCGCATCGAGGACGTTCCCCGGCCGGACGCCGGGCCCGGCGAGGTGCTGGTGCGGGTGAAGGCGTCCGCGCTCAACCACCTGGACCTGTGGGTGCGCCGCGGGATGCCCATCGAGACCACCATGCCGCACATCGGCGGCTCCGACGTCTCCGGCGTCATCGAGGAGGTGGGCGAGGGCGTGGATCCGTCCCGGATCGGCGAGCGCGTGGTGATCAACCCCTCCCTTTTCGACGGCACCTGCGAGCGGTGCCTCGCGGGCGAGGAGTCGATGTGTGTCGACTTCCGCATCCTGGGCGAGCACACGGACGGCGGCTTCGCCGAGTACGTCGCCGCCGCCGCCGACCGCGTCCACCGCATCCCCGACGACCTTTCGTTCGAGGACGCCGCCGCGCTCCCCATCGCCTACATGACCGCCTGGCGCGCCCTTACCTCTCGCGCCCGCCTGCAAGAGGGCGAGAGCGTGCTGGTGATCGGCGCCTCCGGCGGCACCGCGCTGGCCGCCGTGCAGATCGCGGTGATGATGGGCGCGCGCGTCTTCGCCGTGACGAAGGGCGCCGACAAGGTGGAGCGGCTGCGCGCGATGGGCGCCGAGCACGTCTACGACCGCGCCGAGGAGGACTGGTCGAAGGCCGTCTTCCGCGACACGGGGAAGCGCGGCGTGGACGTGGTGGTGGAGAACGTGGGCGCCGCCACCTGGGCCGGCAGTTTCCGCGCGCTGGCCAAGGGCGGGCGCCTGGTCACCTACGGCGGGACCACGGGCCCGAAGGTGGAGATCGACCTGCGCCTCCTCTTCTGGAAGCACCTGGAGGTGATCGGCACCACCATGGCCTCGCGCGCCGAGTTCGCGGCGATGCTGGACGCCGTCTTCACCGGCCGCCTCCGCCCCGTGGTGGACACCGTGATGCCGCTGGACCAGGCGCGCCAGGCGCACGAGCGGCTGGAGGCCGGCGGCCAGTTCGGGAAGATCGTCCTGGTCCCCTGACCGGTTTCGCGTCCGTCGAGGCGGATCGGCCGCGCATCCGACATCCGGCCGGGACAAACCTCGTGCGACCCCCGAACGCCGAATCGGCGCCGCCCCTCCACTGGGGGCGGCGCCGATTTCCGGTTCCGGGAGCGGACGATGGATCCGACGGGCTACTCTTCGTATCCGTCGTCGCCGCCCTCCACCTTCTTCACGTCCTGCGCGCGGGGGCCCTTGGGGTCGTCCAGGATCTCGAACTCCACCTTGTCGCCGCGCTTGAGCGACTTGAACCCCTCCATCTGGATGGAGGAGTGGTGGACGAACACGTCCTTGCCGCCATTGTCCGGGCGGATGAACCCGAACCCCTTGTCGTCCTTGAAGAACTCGACGATGCCAGTCTGTCGCGCCATGCTTGCCTCCGCTGAGACGGTACCGGTCTCATTTCATGCCGGCGCGTCGTCCCGTCCAACTCCGCTCCGGACCTGTTTCGACCGGCACGGCATCCGCAAGAGGTGTTCCGCCCCGTAAACGTACGGCGGTCTCGGATCGCCGGTGAGCTCCAGGATCGCCACCTCGGGCCGGCAGAGGAAACGGACGGGGAGGTGAACCGTCCCGACTCCGCGTGACACGTACACCTGCGTCCACGGCCGGCGGCGCAGCCCCTCCTCGTACAGGTCGTCGTGGACCGCCGGGTTCTTGATGGCCCCCACGAACGGCAGGCGCACCTGCCCGCCGTGCGTGTGGCCGCTGACGATCAGGTCCACGGCGTCGTAGCCGCGGCGCGCGCGCTCCGCCTGGTCGGGGTCGTGCGCCAGCAGCAGGGTGAAGTCGCGCTCCTCGGGCGGCGGGAGCGCCTCCAGCGTGGGCTGCCCCTGGGTGAAGTCGTCCACCCCCGCCACGCACAGCCGCGCACTGCCCACCTCCAGCATCCGCGCGTCGTTGGTCAGGTCCCGCACCACGGGGTGCGCGCGCACCTGCCGGTGCCAGGTCTCGATCCCCACCGTGTAGTCGTGGTTCCCCGGCACCGCGTACACGCCGCACGGCGCCCGCAGGCACCCCAGCGCCCCCAGCACCTCCCCGAACCCCGGCGCGTCGTCCTCCGCGAAGTCGCCGGTGAGGGCGATCAGGTGCGGCTCCTGGCGCATGGCCGCGCGGCACGCCCGCCGGATGATGGAGAGCGGCGTCCCCCCGCCCGCGTGCATGTCGGTGAGCAGCGCGATGCGGAACCCCTCCAGGTCCGGGTGCAGCCCCTGCCGGTGGATGCGCGTGTGCGTCACCTGCAGCCAGCGCGGCTCCACGTAGAACGCGTACGCCGCCCCCAGCGCCCCCGCCGCGGCCACCCCCGCCGCCGCCCTCGCCACCCTCCGCCCGTCGATTCTCATGCCCCGCCGCAGAGGCAATCGGCGGACCAGCGAAGACGATGCGGGCGCGATCTTTTGCTCGGCCATGCAAAGAGCGGCGGGCCGCCAACGTGGCGGCCCGCCGCGATCGTCATCGGCGCAAGCGGCTCAGAGCTTTGCGCCGGAGCGAGCCCAGGCCAGGATGTCGACGCTCCCCCGGATTCTGCGGATCACCCGCTCGTCGGTTATGCGGATCGCGCGGCCGCCCGTATCCAGGTGACGCTGGACAACCACGATCTGGGGCACGACGGGCTCGCCGGGGAGATCGTTCCAGATGTACCGGAAGGCCGATCCGTTAACCCAGTTGCTCCCCACCGACATCTCGTCGAACTCGCCGAACGCGGACAGGAACTTGAGCGCTTCGTCAGTCTTCCAGTCCAGGGAGACGCCGACCGCGCGGAACTGGCGGCGGCCTGCTTTCGCCTGCCGCTGGACGTGCACCTTGGCGTCCTCCACCGCCTGCGCGAATCCCGGGGTCAGGTGGGCACCGCAAAAGGAAGCGCCTACCAACACCAGGACTATCTCATCCCCCGTGCCGAATTTGTAATCGGAGACGTACCGATGCTCCGCGTGCGGTACGGGAGGACGGACGGGTGGAGCCGGAGGCGGCGTTTTCACGGCGGACACCGGCGTCCCGAAACTCCTTGCCGCGCCGACCAGAAGCAGCAGGCCGGTCGCTAGCCAGACGAGCAGCCCCAGGCGGGAGAGTGTCGCGACCATTCCTCCGGACCGTTTCGTTTCCGCGCTCACGGCTTTGCTCCCGGTTCCGGGCGAAGGTCGACAACCTCCACCAGTGGATAAGGATCGGTGTCCGTGCGGAATGCCCTGCGACCGCGTGCCGACACCAAGCGTGGATGCGCTCCCTTGACCTCCTGGACGCCAGTGCGCGGAGAGACGAGGTACGAGCGGACAGATTCCAGTTCATGCAGCGACTGCGCCCCTGGACGCGCGAACGCGGTCTGGACGAGCCAGTGGCTCGTGTTGATCGGTATCACGCCGGCCCCCACGTGGTGCGGGCCGTCTTTGGGACCTTCGAACGCGACTCCGCCTCCCAGCCGCCGGATCCGTACCGCCCTGTATCCCGGGATCGTGTCTGTTCCCAGGAGCGCCCCCGTCCGGGTGTCGTGGCGGCGCACCTCCGGGAGTAGCGTCGGGAGGAAGACAAGCTCGTTCCGCCCGTCCGCGCATCCCAGATACCCGTTGCTCCGCGCCCCGCGCATCACCGGCTCGCGAGCGGCCGCGTCGGGCGCGAAGGACCGCACCACGCCTCCGGTGTTCGGCGACAGTTCGTGGATGAGCATCCCATTCCGCTCGCCCAACGCGTACAGCCGTCCGTCCGCCAAGCACAGGTCCTCCGCGTTGAAGTCCAACGGGAGCGGCGCCACGGGCGCGAGGTCACCCTCCTGGCCTTCGTACACGTTGATGCGGACGTTCCCGCGGTCCAGCACGTACACGCGCCCGCGGGTGTCCACGGCCAGTGCCGCGGGAACGTCAATCTCTCCCGGCCCCCTGCCCGGTCCGCCGAAACTCCCCAGCTTCCTGCCGTCGCGCGCGAATACCGAAACGCGGTTCATCAGCACGTCCAGCACGAACATCCGCCCATCCACGTGCGCCGCGACGTCGCCCACCAGCCCGAATGCCTCGTCGGAGGCAGTCGCTCCCCCGAGGCGCACGCCGGCATACATGTGAACGGGAAGCGGGATCGGTCGCGGTCGGCTTGCGGCGACATCCAGCCAGACAATCGCTGCCACACCGGCGGCCAGCAGGACTCCCAGCGGAAGCACACGACGCGCGAACGCTCCGGTCGGTGGGGTCAGCATCCCGTGTTAACGCACGTGGACCGATCCTGGAATCTGCATGCGACTCCATTGTAGTAGCGGCAGTACACGTTCCCCTGGCACTCGCTGTTCCCGCAGCCCGCCGGTCTCAGCGGCGTCTGGGCCGATACCGGCTCCGGTGCCAACGACCACACGCCCCCGCCGACCGCTCCGACCAGACAGGCTGCGGTAAGTGCAACCGGGAACAGGAATTGGCGGATGCGATATGCCGTGGTGGTCATTGGAGCCTCCGCGAAGCGGGAGAAGAGGAGCAGCATCGAAGGCTCGCGCCTTCCAGAGAACAATGGCGGCCATTTCCCGCTATTGCAATAGTGTCGTTTTCGGCGCGGCGCGCGCGGCGTCCAGCCGAATCCCATCTCCCGCGGGCTTAGCAACGACCCTCCCCCGCGTCCCACCCGCCGCCGTGGGGAGACCGCCCGACTTGCCGGCGCACGGGTCTTGCGCGCAGATTGCCGCCCGCCGCCTCGGTGGCGCTTCAGCACGTCCGTACGTCAAAACCGATCAAGGAGATCATGGTGGCTACCGTCGCGCCCGCGGCCGACGACCTCGCGCTGCTCGGCGGCGCGTCCGTGCAGGCCCTGCTTCAGGAAGTCCGCGACGCCGTCCGCGTTGGCGACGACGGCTCCGTCGAGCTGGTCAGCGAGCCCGCGCTGCGCGAGCGCGGCATTGACCGGCTCATCCACGCCGCCGTCTTCGGCGCCGACGCCGACGTGCGCGACACCGCGCGCTGGGTGATCGGCGAGGTGGGCTTCCGCCTGGGCGTGGCGCCGGCCTCCATCCACGAGCTGTACATGGCCCGCGGCCGCGGCGAGGTGCAGGGCTTCACCGTCCCCGCCATGAACGTGCGCGCCGCCTCGTACGACACGGCGCGCGCCCTCTTCTCCGCCGCCCGCGACGGCGAGGTGGGCGCCATGATCCTGGAGATCGCCCGCT